>Ga0306868_1000012_pt1 | contig 186932 bp, 183 predicted proteins | sample AntRauTorckE6832_FD_190411 | JGI IMG/M metagenome (GOLD analysis project Ga0306868, IMG submission 190411) | Saline lake microbial communities from Rauer Islands, Antarctica - Metagenome Torckler E6 #832 (v2) (version 2) | ecosystem: Environmental > Aquatic > Non-marine Saline and Alkaline >... | reverse complement strand
GAAAAGTGGAGTTTTTCTGGTAGCATTTTGTGCGCGGCTGAAGACTTATGGGGCTTTGTTTGGCGACAAGAATCATAAGGCTTTCAGCCGTTTTTGTTTATGCGGTCATGAGAAATCCGGGCTAATGTCTCCCGCAATAGAAATTGTCGACGACCGGGCATTTATTGGCGAGCTTTTCGATGCGAATCGTTACCTAGACCTCATAAAAACAACACAAGATATGGATCGCACTCAGTACTGGATGAATTTACTGGAAATCACAGGACTGTTTGACAACTTGACAACCGAGCAGGCTATCGCTCTAGCGCAAATAATTTCCCAATGCTGGAACAGTAATCTACTTACCAAACATGGCAATTCATGCGGAGAAGCTCGTTATATTTGCGACGTCGATAGCGGTGAAGTCTTCGTCACCATAGCCAGATGGTCCCTCGCAGATACAGAAGAGCAATGAGTAAATCCATCACCAGCGAGTTACGCATCGACGCCTCATTCCTGGCGGGAAAGTGACAGGCTTCCCCAACCAAGTTGCCCGACCTTAAGGGGTAGTAATGAACGAATATTTTTCCGAGCTTGCTAAGCGCAACCTGGTTGACTGGCCGACCCTGGCGATCGGCTTGAATAACGGCTGGATAAACAAGGACGCAGTATCCGAGCATGCCTTCAAGCTACTGTCTGCCGGTCAGCAGGACAGTGATATTGCCGTTCTGGCCGGCAGCGACGCCCTGAGTGATGACGAAGTAGTCGCCTTGCTGGCAACCCTGTGCAAGAAAGAGGGTATCGATCTTCAGGAAAAACGGTCGCATGCTCTGGAGAAATGGCGGCTAGCCATGCTCTCGGAACTGCAACACTCCTCGCTTGCCGATGAGGACAAGATCGAACGGTTGCAGGAACTCTATGCGGAGTTCGGCTACCCGGACGATATGGCCTCATGCAGCATCTACGCGCAAAACGATGTCGATCCGATCGATGCGCTACATCAAGTCGTCGCTGCTCTGGAACAGCGCTTTGCCAGCGACAGCGGCAGATAGGCTACTCCCAGACCTCGCGCTCACCCTTCCAGGCGTGCAGCTCGCGCTTCTGCGCCCCCGACCAAAGCCAGCCGCCGCGTGCACCGACCAGCGTGCTAACCGCGTGCTGGCGGCCGAAACTGTTGTGCCGAGCCAACGTCAGGGCGATATCGCGTAGCACGGCCAGGGTGTTGCTGTTGGACTGGAACAGTGGCGTCAACAGGCGGCTGGCCTGACGGTAGTAGCGCAGGTGATCACGACGGGTATCACCGTAGCGGGTGAAGATGGTATTCCAGTCAAGCGCTTGCTGGTGCTCGTCACCGGCATTGCCGAGAGCATCGGCCAGTGCAGCGGCATCGACCAAGGCCATATTGGCGCCCTGCCCCAGTTGCGGGCTCATGGCGTGGGCGCAATCACCGATGGCAAGCACGCGACCATCGTTCCAGCGCTGCATGCGCACGTCCGCATAGGCCGCCAGGGTCAGTTGCGCGGGATCATCGATCTGCTGCAGATAGGCCTCTGAAGCCTCGCCGACGAGGTTGCGCACGCGGGTCTTCCAGGCCTCCAGCCCGCTGCTGCGCCACCTCTCGTGCTCGTTCAGTGGCAGGCTCCAGAACAGGCTGGTCAGCGATTTCTCCCGGGCTTGGTGGGTGCATCCGGTCGGCATCAGCCCGAACATCTCGCGGCAGCCGCGGTACCACTGGCGCAGCTCGCCGGACTCGGTCGCCGGCGAAGTCGGCAACATGCTCCATAGAGCGCCCCATGGATAGGGGCGCGACCACTGCCGCACCTGCATCTGCGCGCGCAGGGTCGAACGCGTGCCATCGGCCAGGATCAACGCGGCGAAATCGCCCAGGGGTTGTTCACGGCCATCCGCCTGCTCCTGCAGCAGGCGAACATGGCCGCTGGCCTGCTCGAAGCGGCTCACCGCCACACCGGTTTCCACCTGCACACCGGCACGCTGCGCGGCATTGAGCAATGCCGTCATCAACACGCCGCGGTGAATGCCAAGGCCAAAACTGCCTGGCTGCCAGTCGTGATAACGGGTATCGAGGATCACCCGGCCCTGACAGCTGGTGCCGTACAGCCGGCTGACCGGCGCACCCAACGCGGTGCACTCGGCCAGCAGGCCCAGACGCTGCAGCACAGCCAGACCGGAAGGCTGCAAGAGGATGCCGGCGCCCACCGGCTGCAGCTGTTCGACCCGCTCCAGGAGTCGAACCGCATAACCCTGACGGGCGAGGAATATCGCCGTGGCGAGACCCGCGGTACCCGCCCCTACGATGGCGATCGGCAGTCCATTCACGTTCATGCTCCCTGTTGTGATGCAGGGAATACTAACCGCCTGGCGTCACTCTCGACATGAACGCTCGCACAGCGGCAACGCGATCAGGGCTTGTCCGGGCGGATATCGAAGCCACCCTTGTTCTGGCTGACGATGCGCAAGTGCTGGATCTCCCCACTTTTCAACGGCACTGCCACCTCCCGCAGCAGACGGCCCATGCCGCACAGGGTGTCGTCCATACGATCCGGGGTGATGCCGACCACGCGCGTGCCGGGCGGCACCTGGAAGGTCGCGACCTCGCCGACGCCGATGCGTGCAGCGACCTTGCGATCCACCTCGATGGCCACGAAGCAGCCGCCTCCCATCACCCCGAAGTCGCGATTGACCACGATCTGCGCACTGTTCGCCTGCGCCTCCTGAAAGGCCAGCAGGCGATCTTCCGGTACCGGTTTGATGTGCTCGGGGTCGCCCCGAAACGATGAACAACCGGCCAGCAGCAACAGCGGTAGAGCGATGAGGATCGAGCGCATGAAGCCCTCCATGGGCAGATGAATGCCGCCTGAGTATTGGGCTTGGCGAGCCGGCGGGCAAGATATCGATGACAGCGATTTTTGCTAGCACAAGCATCGATTTCTGCAATGAAGGTCGCGGTGTTTTCATCTCTCTCGAACCCAACGCCACCTGAGTCGGCGCAACTGATCGGAGACTATCCAGATGAAATTCGCAGCCCTCAACGCCACCCTGCTCGCCGCTTTCGCCCCCATGGCCTTCGCCAGCGAGAAAGCACCTGCCAGCACCAAAGTGGATGTGCAGGAATACCAGTACGGCATGCAGCTGGACATCGACCAGGTTCTGCAGCGCACCGACAACAGCCGCAAGAGCGGTGTAGTGCCCAGCGTCATGGTCTACCGCGACAGCCAGGGCGAAGTGCACGCAGTGCGTTTCGTCGAGTGGGGCGGGCTGAGCAACCAGAACGGCTAACCCACAGGTTGCCTGATGCCCCGGCCGAGTCACTCGTCCGGGGCAATACCGCTTCAGCCTTGCAGGCGTTTGACCAGACGTGCCTGCAGCGCTTCCAGCTCGGCCGGGTCGGCCTTGGTGGCCGCATGAATACCCAGCCCCTCGCCCTCGAAGCGCGGGATCACGTGCACGTGGATATGGAACACCGTCTGCCCGGCAGGCGCACCGTTGAACTGTGCCACCTGCACACCAGCGGGTTGCAGTTCGTCGACGACAGCCTGGGTAACCTTCTTCACCACGGCCATGACCTTGGCCAGGCTGGCGTCGTCGATTTCCAGGATATTGCGCGCAGCAGCGCGCTTGGGGATCACCAGGCTGTGGCCCTTGGATTGCGGGAATAGATCGAGGAAGGCCAGTACATCGTCGTCCTCGTAGAGTTTGTAGCAGGGCAAGTCGCCACGAATGATCAGGGCGAAGATGTTCTGGGGATCGTAAGTACCGTGCAGGCTCATGCCGATGGGTTCCGTGCCGGGTGGATGAAAAACCCACCATACCGCCTCGCTCGCACGCAGGGAACCAGGCAGGATCGCTCGAGTCGATGACTACTAGCAGCTGGATCGATTTCCTGCACCCCAACCACTCGTGTTCTGATCGCCCCTTTCGTAGAGGCTGTTCAGGATCTCGCGAGCTAGAGCGATACAAGGCAAAAACAAGCGAGGAACGCTCGGAGTCGCGCTCGACTTTACGAATGGTAAATGAGCATTCCGACCGGGCTGGCGATCCAGCTTGTTTTTAACGCAGTAGCGCCGACGCGCAGCAGATCGTGAACAGGCTCTTAGGCCCAATCGACATGGAACCCCACATGACCGACCTCAGCCCCTTCCACATCACCCGCAAATGGCCCGCCCAGCATCCCGAGCGCCTGCAGCTGTACTCGCTGCCCACGCCCAACGGGGTCAAGGCGTCGATCATGCTGGAAGAAATCGGCCTACCCTACGAACCTCACCTGGTCGACTTTGCCAGCGACGATCAATTCAGCCCCGAGTTTCTCTCGCTGGCGCCGAACAACAAGATTCCCGCCATCCTCGATCCCGATGGGCCCAATGGCCATCCGCTGGCGCTGTTCGAGTCCGGGGCAATTCTGATCTACCTCGCGGAAAAGACCGGCAAGCTGCTGCCACAGGACGCCGCTGCCCGCTACGAGACGATTCAATGGCTGATGTGGCAGATGGGCGGCCTGGGACCGATGTTCGGCCAGCTCGGTTTCTTCCACAAATTTGCTGGTGCCGAGTACGAGGACAAACGCCCGCGTGACCGCTACGTGGCCGAATCCGCACGCCTGCTTGGCGTACTCGATCAGCGCCTGCAAGGCCGTGACTGGATTACCGGCGAGTACAGCATCGCCGACATTGCCGTATTCCCCTGGATTCGCAACCTGGTGGGCTTCTACGAGGCCGGTGATCTGGTGCAGTTCGAACGCTTCGCCAACGTGCGCCGCGTGCTCGATGCCTTCCTCACCCGCCCGGCGGTGCAGCGCGGGCTGAACATTCCCGCGCGCGGCTGATGATGTTGCGGGAGTTGGCCACCGACTCCCGCATCGCTGCAACGGCAGGGTTGCACTGAGCTAGGGTGTGTACGAAAAGTCGTCGAGCGAAGGTCAGGCGATACCGATGGCGGCCCCGCAAAAACGGGTGAGGAACGGACTGGGCTCGCACTCGAGTTTACGAGCTGTAAATGAGCATTCCGAACCCGTTTTTAACGAAGCATCACCGAGCGCAGGCACTTTTCGTACAAAGCCTAGCTGGTCGCCGCCAACTGCTGCTCGGCACTACGCTGATCGGCCTGCCCGCCCAGGTACCAACCGAGCAATCCCCACAGCGCCGCACAGGCAGCGCCCACCAATGCCACCAGCCAGGCGCCCTGAGCCAGCATGTCGAGCAGGCTCTTGAGCCAGCCACTCATGGCATCGCCCGCGCGATAGACCACGGTGTCGATGAAGTTCTTCGCCTTGTACTTGCTCTCAGCATCCAGCGGCGCGAAGAGCATTTCCCGTCCTGGCCGCACGAAGGCGTATTCACCGATACGGCGCACAATCATCAGCGCCGCCAGCATGGCGAAGGTCGGCATCAATGCCAGACCGATGAAGCCGACACACACCAGCAGCGGTACGCAGGCCAGCAATACCCGCACACCCATACGTCGCGCGACACGCCCAGTGATGAACAACTGGGCAATCAGCGCGCCGGCCTGCACCACGAAGTCGATCATGCCGAACACCCGCACCTGATCGGCGCGATCCGGGAACAGCTCGGCCACCAAGCGGGCCTGTTCGAAATAGAGAAAGGTACTGGCCGTCGCCAGCAGGATGACGAAACCGGCGATGCCAAACAGGTAGGGCGAAGACAGCACACGCATCAGGCCACTGAACGGATTGCCCGGCACCGGGCGCCGCGGGCTTTCCGCCTGCACGGCACCGGCACGCCCCGCGCCACCCTCCTCGCGCCAGCGCATCAGCACCTGCTTGAGCGACAGCGCCATGGCCAGCAGCACCGCGGCCAGCAGAATCAGCCCACTCTGCCCCAGCGTGCTCACCAGCAAGGCACTCAACGCCGGGCCGACCAGGCCGCCGACACTGGCACCGGCGGCGATGAAGGCGAACAGGCGCTTGGCCTGTTCACTGTCGAACACGTCAGCCATCAGACTCCAGGCCACCGAGACGACGAACAGGTTATAGACCGAAATCCACACGTAGAAACTGCGCGCCAGCCACAGGCTCTCATCAGCACTGAAAAACAACAGCGCGAACAACGCCAAGTTCAGGGTAAAGAAGCCATACACCCAGTCGATGAAGTGAATCCGCGGTACCCGTGAACTCAGCCAGGCGAACAAAGGCACCGCGATCAACATCACCACGAAGGTGGCGGTGAACAGCCATTGCAGGTTCTCCACCCCCGAGACGATGCCCAGCGCCTCGCGGATCGGCCGCAGCATGAAGTAGCCCGAGAACAGGCAGAAGAACAGGGTGAAACCGGCCAGCGCCGGCCACAGCTCGTTGCGCTGCGCGTTGATGGCCACGGCCACGCGCTGCGCCATCGTTGACGATGACATGCGAAATTCCTCGAAAGGGCGCGCCGGTACAGCGCGCCGGCATGACTCAGCCGTACCTGACGCCCGTCAGGCGCTCGGCCACCGACCACAGGCGCGCCGCATCATCGGCATCCGCCGCAGCCTCCGGCACCTTGGCCAGGCCCAATGGGCCGCGTTTTTCCTCTTCGCCGGTCGGCCCGTAGTAGCGCCCGCCCTCGGCCTCGGCAGCCGTCGCCGCGAACAGCGACGACAGCGCGCCCTGCGCCGCCGAGTGATAGACATCGCGATCCTTCGCCCACTGCTGAGCGAACTCGCTTTGCAGTCCTGGCCCGCGCTCGACCAGTTCGGTAACGGCGACGCCAGGGTGCGCGGCGACGCTGCGGATACCCCAGTCATTGGCGAGACTGCGCCGCTGCAGCTCGAAGGCCATCATCAGACAGGCCAGTTTCGACTGGGCGTAGGCGGTGTAGGGGTTGTAGTTGTTCTCCGACTGCAGGTCATCGAAGTTGATACGGCCGCGGTTCACGGCGATGCTCGCCAGCGTCACCACGCGCGGGTCGGGCGACTTGCGCAGCGATGGCAGGAGCAAGCCAGTGAGCGCGAAATGGCCGAGAAAGTTGGTTGCCAGCTGCATCTCGAAGCCATCGCGGGACACACCGCGCTGAGGCGGCGCCATGATCGCGGCGTTGTTGATCAGCACATCCAGCACCTCGCCCTCCGCATTCAGGCGCTGGGCCAGGCTGCGCACCGAAGCCAGGTCAGCCAGATCCAGCTGTTCGAAACGCACCCGCGCATCGGGTACCTGCGCATGAATACGTTCGATGCTCTCGGCACCGCGCTGTGCATTGCGCGCGGCGATGATCACCTGCGCCCCAGCCCCGCTCAGGGCCAGGGCGTCCTCGAAGCCCATACCACTGGTGCCGCCGGTGACCAGCATGCGCTTGCCGGTCAGCGCCGGCATGTCGCTCGCCTGCCAACCCGGTGTGGTACTGGCCCAGGCGAATGTCGGCATCCCGCCCAACACCCCGTGCAAGGCCAGGCTACCGCCCACGACGCCAAACAGTTTCAGGGCATCACGACGCGAATGGCCTCGCCCCACAGCATTCTTCTTGTCCATCGGCTGATTCCTCGTGTCCGTTGACTCGATGCGCCAGACCAGGCGCACGTACAGGACATAGGGTGCAGGCAGATGGCGCGTACGATAAGCCGTCCAAAGCCGAACAGCGCATACGGTCAGGCGGACAGTTACCTGGTGTTTCAAAGGCGCGAACCGTAGCCCGGATGGAATCCGGGAATCTGTACCAATGGCCCCGGATTGCATCCGGGCTACATCCCAGAAAGCGCCCTCAGGATTGGCAAAGCGACCGCTGCGCCGCATTATCGGACCCTTCGTCATCGCCCAGTCGACGCCCATGCGCCAACCAAATCTATCCGACGTCGCCCTGTTCGCTGCCGTGGTCGAGGCCGGAGGCTTTCGCGTCGCAGCGCAACGCCGCGGCATGTCGGCCTCGTCGCTGAGCGATTGCGTGCGCCGCCTGGAAAAGGAACTGGACGTGCGCCTGCTCAACCGCACCACGCGCGGCCTGACGCCGACGGAAATCGGCGCACGCCTGCTTGAACGTCTGCGCCCCGCGCTGGACGAGATCAACACGGCGCTCAACGACCTGCAGGAAGATCCACAGAACCCGGTCGGCTCACTGCGCCTGCATGTGCCCGGCGTGATCGCGCGGCACATCCTGCCGCAGCTGCTGGACGGTTTTCTCGCTCGCTACCCTGGCATCGCGCTGGAAGTGAACATGGACAACACCTTCATCGACGTCATCGGCGCCGGTTACGACGCGGGTATCCGCTACGAGGAAAGCCTGGCCAAGGACATGATCGCCATCCCCATCGGGCCACGCCGGCAGTGTTTCATGGCAGTGGCGGCGCCCAGCTACCTGCAGCGCCATGGCACGCCGCAACACCCCAGCGAACTGAGCGAGCATCGCCTGCTCGGCTACCGCTTCGCCAGCGGCAAGCTCGGCGTGTGGGAGTTCGAACAGGAGGGACGCACCCTGCGTATCGCCCCCGAGGGCCGCTTGGTCAGCTCGTCGCAGGATCTGCTGATCGCTGCAGCCTGCGCCGGTCACGGCATTCTCTACACCTTCGAGGAGTACATCGCGGCGCACCTCGCCAGCGGCCAGCTGCAACCCTTCATGCAGGACTGGTGGCAACACTTCGACGGGCCGTACCTGTACTACCACAGCAGGCGTCACGTACCGGCGCCGCTGCGTGCCTTCGTCGACTACGTGAAGGCCCTGAACGACTCCGGCCATCCATCTCCAAGCCCGAAATAGAGCGGCGGCCAATACCCAAGCAAGGCGCTGGGAGATTATAATTCCGCGCTTGCTTCTCGCCCTTCCAGGTCTCTCATGAACAGTTCTGCATCCGACGCCGCGACGAGTCTGTCGCCGGGCGCGATCCTTCTCATTCAACTCGCCCTGGCCCTCGGCGGCTTCGCCATCGGCACCGGCGAGTTCGCCATCATGGGCCTGATGCCCAACGTCGCCGCCGATCTTGGCGTCAGCGAGCCGCAGGTCGGCCACGTGATCAGCGCCTACGCCCTCGGCGTGGTGGTCGGCGCACCGGTGCTGGCCCTGCTCGGCGCACGCTTACCGAGGCGCATCCTGCTTCTGCTGCTGATGGGCTGCTTCGCCCTCGGCAACTTCGCCAGCGCCCTGGCACCGAGCTACGAGCCGCTGCTGATCTTCCGCTTTATCGCCGGCCTGCCGCATGGCGCCTACTTCGGTATCGCCATGCTGGTGGCTGCCTCCATGGCGCCCCCGCACAAGCGCGCCAAGGCGGTGAGCCGGGTGCTGGCCGGCCTGACCGTGGCCATCCTGATCGGCAACCCGCTGGCCACCTGGCTCGGCCAGTTCATGAGCTGGCGCTACGCCTTCGCCCTGGTCGGCATCATCGCCATCACCACCATCGCCATGGTCGCGATCTTCCTCCCCGCCGACCCGCACGAGCAACGCAGCAGCCCCTTGGGCGAGCTGCGTGCCTTCAACCGCGCGCCTATCTGGCTGGCACTGGGCATCGGCTCCATCGGTTTCGCCGGGATGTTCTGCGTGTTCAGCTACATGGCGCCGACCCTGCTCCACGTCACCCAGGTCAGCCCCGGCTGGATTCCCCTGGCCATGGGCGTGTTCGGCGCCGGCTGCATCGTCGGCAACAGTGCCGGCGGCTGGCTGTTCGACCGCCTGCGCCTGCGCGCCGTGGCCTGGATTTTGGCCTGGAGCACGCTGGTGCTGCTGGCCTTCCCCTTCGCCGCACACAGCCTGTGGACCATCCTGCCGGCGATCTTCGCCCTGGGCACCATGATCGCCCTCGGCCCGGCCCTGCAGACCCATCTGATGGACGTCGCCACTGGCGCGCAGACACTCGCCGCCGCGTCCAATCACGCCGCGTTCAACGTCGCCAACGCCCTCGGCCCCTGGCTCGGCGGCCTGGCCATCAGCGCCGGCATGGGCTGGACGGTCACCGGCTACATCGGCGCAGCCACCGCCATCGGCGGCCTGCTGCTGTTCGCCTGGGCGTGGAAGGTGCAGCACAAAGACGGGCAAATCTGACAGATGCGAGATGGTGCGCCGGCAGGTATCGTCTACCTCCCGAGCCACTATCGCGTAACCCGCCCGATGATTGCCCAGCGTTTACGATTCGCCCTGGTCGCCACCACCCTGTTCACCGCGCTGACCGCCCACGCACAGGTGGAAGTCGAAGCTAACGCCGGCCTGCTGGCGGTGAAGATTTCCGAAGAGATCGTTCCCGGCGACTACGAGAAATTGCTGCAGGGCTTGCGCGCCAACCCGGGCAAGCACAAGCGCAAGGTCGTGCTGCTCGACAGCATCGGCGGCAGCGCCCCGGAAGCCATCCGCATGGGCCGCCTGCTACGGGAAACCGGCTTCGAGGCGCTGGTGCCTTCAGGCGGCCTGTGCCAGGGCAGTTGCATCTACCTGCTCGCGGCCGGTACCAAACGCACGGTCAACGGCCACGTTGCCCTGCGCCGACCACCCTTCCCCGCTGGTGACTCGGCGCTGGCACAGGCCGCCCATGGCAGCCAGCCGTTCAGCCCAGCCAGGTACTTTCGCGACATGGGTGTCGACGTAAGCCTGGCGGAAGACATCTATCAGGTCGCGCCAGGACGCTTGCGTCTGCTGAGCAAGGATGAGCTGGCGCGCTATCGGTTGAAATAGCGAGACAGAGCAGTAGTGAAGAAAGCCCCGGCATCACGCGATGCCGGGGCTTTCTTCAGGTTCTTCGCATTCTCGCGGGGGATACTCATGACACCGGGCTGGCAAGTTTGTGTGCGTGCCGCTTACTGACTTAGCACTATCCATTAGTGCGTGCGCTGAACGTTTGGGTTGCGCCCCTTACGGGCGCCACACCTTGATTCGATGCGCTCACCCTTCGGGCCAGCCTGCGGCTGTTACTGCGCTGCGCTACGTTTCTTTGCTTGCCCAAGAAAGGTGTGCCAAAGAAGGGCACCCGGCATTTTAATTCCAGTCAGTTAAGCGTCGATGCTGCGAATGGGTAGGAGTGGCGCCCCGCCGCGAACCAAGTCGATGCGCAATTGAAAAGCTTCGCCCCGAGGCGGGGCTCCTACAAAGGGCTGCTTTGGCAACCTGATCTGATCGGCATTACCCTGCCTCCGGGTTTTGCTGCGCGAAATTCCCCATGCCTCGATGCTGCTCCGGGGGCCGGGGCGCGAGCCTGCGTAATCTTTGCGGAGTTGAAATTGGCGGCGTCTGGCCTTTGCTCTTCAATTGCGATGGTACAGACGACACCCAAGTCCCCTTCAGGAGGCCGAGTGGAATCGCCACGTAAGGGGTTGAGCGACATGGATGTCGCGAGAGCTGCGATGGGCCAGGGATGGCCCTTCGCAGCGTGCCCCTGGAGTGGTGATGGAACGAGGGAACCCCGGCGCAGCCGGGGCCGTATGTAGGGGTGTGTTTCTTTGCTTACTTTCTTTGCACAAGCAAAGAAAGTGAGTCGCCCGTAAGGGGCGAAACCCATCAGATCAGACGACACGCTAACGGATAGTGCCAAGCCATGGACAGCTAACACGTAATCGCCAGTCCGGTATCAACCCGCACTTTCCCCAAACTATTCGAAGAACCTTTTTTCATCAGAACAGGAAGGTCAGCGCCAGATTGAACAGCATCGCGGCGACGAAGCCGATGGGCGCGGCGCGCAGCAGCAGTTGCGAGAACAACGTCGAGCGCACCTTGTCGTCCGTGCAGGAGCCCAGCAGCAGGCTGCCGCCGGAAGAGAACGGCGAGATCGAGGTAGCCTGAGCACCGACCACGATGGCGATGAAGAGGATCATTGGATCGATCGACATCGACGCCGACAGCGGCAGCACCATCGGGAACAGCGCCGGCGTCACCACGCCAAGCGTACTGGCGAAAATCGACATCAATGCAGCCACCACACCGAAGGCCACCGGAATCATCAACGGCGGGATATTGCCGCCGATCCAGGACGCCAGGGCATCGATGGTGCCGGCCTTGATCGCGACGGTAATCAGCATGCCGACGCCGCAGATCATGATCAGCGTGGCCCAGGGTACGGAGGCGATAGCCTTGCGCTCGTCACCCAGCTTGAGTAGCAGTGCGATCACCGAGAACACGCTGGCGATCAGGCCGATATCCACCTTGCTGTTGATGAATTTGATCGTGGCATTGTCCGGGAAGGCCAGCAGCGCCAGCGGTGCAGCGAGCACCAGCACCATCATCAGCAGAGTCAGCAACAGGGTCAGCTTCTGCTCACGGTTGAAGGCCTCCGGCAGATCGGCGGCGAGCACCGCATTCTTCAGGTTGCGGCCATGGCCACCGAGGAAGACGAAGGCAGAAATAACCAGTACCGGGATGATCGCCGTGCTGGCGAAGATCGCCAGGGCATTGACGAAGGCTTCGCTCTCGGGCATGCCCGCGCCGGTCATCAGGCCGCGGAAGATGATGCCGCTCTGGCTGGAGACGAAGTTGGCACCCGCCAACGCGCCGTAGTTTACGGCCAGGCCACCGAGAATAAGGCTCATACCAGTGCGCTGGCATAGCAGCAGGGTCAGCGGAGCCATGAAGGCCAGCACGGTGTAGTAACCGGCGCCCATGGCAGCGATCACCCCCGAGGTCAGCAAAATGGCATAGGGCAGCAGGTGCGGCACGCCACGGCAGCGATACAGCAGATGCCCGGCGAGTTTTTCCAGGGTGCCGTTGACGGTGGCGAAGCTGTAGAACAGGCAGACCGAGAAGATCACGAAGAAAATCTTCAGCGGCCACATGTTGATGATGTCGCCCGGGCTCAGGCCCATGCCGAAGCAGCCCAGCAGGTAGGCGAAGGCAATGGCGAACAGGCCGATGTTGATCTTGGTGGTGTAACCCAGTGCGACGGCGAGGACGATCGCGGCGACGACGAGCAAGCTCATCATGATGGTTTGACTCCTTTTGTTGTTCTGATGTGAGCAGTGGTTACGCCGAGGCGAAACCGAACAGGGATGCGGGGTTGTCCACCAGAACGCGACGGCGCTCCTCGGGATTGGGCAGCAGGGCCTCGAGCAGCGCGAACTGCTGATCGTAGCGGGTCTGCGACTCGAACTGGGTGTTGGGCCAGTCACTGCCCCAGAGGAATCGCCCTACTCCACCGCAGGCTTCACGCAGGCGCGCTTCGATTGCCTGGGTACGGGCCTGATCGGACTGGCTGCGATAGGCCGCCGACAGCTTGATCCACACCGGCGCCTGGCCGAGCAGATCGAAGAAAGTGTCATGCTGCGCAGCGTCCAATTGCACGCTCGGTGCCGGCAGGCCGAAATGATCGATCACCACGGTGACGCCTGACTCGAGAATCGCCGGCACGATCAGCGCCAGGTCGTCGAAGCCGCGCTGGATCTCCACCTGCCAGCCACGTCGCGCCAGGCGGCGGAACAGGCCACTCCAGGCCGGCCCCGTGTAGTCCCCCAGCACCTTGCCGATCAGGTTCAGGCGTATGCCCACCACACCCGCGGCGGCCAATTCGTCCAGCTCGGCATCGCTGACCTGCGCGTCGACTACCGCGACGCCACGCAAACGCTGCGGGAAACGCTGCAACGCCTCGACCATGTAGTGGTTGTCGGTACCGAGAAAGCTCGGCTGGATCAGTACCCCGTGGGACAGGCCGCAGGCGTCCAGGTGGGCCTGGTACTGCTCCACGGTGGCGTCATAGCTGGGGCTGTAGCGGCGGCCGGGAACCATGGGCAGGTCCTGGCGGAAGATGTGCGCGTGGGTGTCGATGCCGGCGATTGCGGCATAAGGCATGGGCGTCACGAAGCGATACCTCTGTCGTTTTTTGTACGAGCCGCCGGTACGAGCGACTCCTTTTTGTAAAACATATATTCATATATATGATTAGATGACTGTATCTACAGAGATCGAGCGCTGTCAATCTGCAGGCCAGTGGTAAAGTGACGGCCGGTCGACTTTTGGATGTGAGGTTTATGAGCACCACGGCTCTCGGACAGGACGAACGCCTGCCGCTGTATCAGCGGTTACGCGACGAAATGCTGGGCAAGATCGCCGCAGGCGAATGGCTGCCCGGGGAAGCCATCCCCACCGAAGCGGAGTTGACCCGCCACTACGGCGTGGCCGTAGGAACGGTGCGCAAGGCGGTGGAAACCCTGGTTGCCGAAGGCCTGCTGCTGCGTGCCCAGGGTCGTGGCACCTTCGTGCGGCGGCCGAACTTCGACGGTTCGCTGTTTCGCTTCTTTCGTCAGGTCAGCGCCAGCGGCCAGCCTCAGGTGCCGCAAAGCCGTATCCTCGAATGCCGTCAGGTGCCTGCCGGCGCCGCTGTCAGCCAGGCCCTGAAACTGGGCGAAGGCGAGCCCTGCGTCTTTCTCCAGCGCCTGCGCCTGATCGACGGCCGCCCGCTGTTCCATGAACGTATCTGGCTGCCTGCCTCGCGCTTCAGCGCTCTGCTGGACATCGCCGCCGACCACTTCCCGCAATTGCTCTATCCCTTCTACGAGCAGCATTGCGGCCAGCGCATCGCATCGGCCCAGGAAACCCTTACCGTCTCCGCAGCCGATGCAGAGCTCGCTGCCATTCTGGATGTGGCCGAAGCCAGCCCGAGCGTGGTCATCGAACGCACCGCATTGGGCTACGACCGCACGCCGCTGGAATATCGCCTGTCACGCGCGGCGGCGGAGAACTTCCGTTACCAGGTGGAAATCAGCTAACAGGCCGTTGTCCTGACGCAAAACGCCCGGGCAAGCCCGGGCGTTAGATGCACTGCAGACCATCCCTGGGCTAGAACAGCCCGAGTGCCCAGGCCGCGCCGAACAGCACCAGCGAGAAGCCCCACATCCACCACAGCGAATAGCGAATGTGCCGGCCCAGATCCAGCCCGGCCAGACCCAGTGCCAGCCACAGTGCCGGCGAGAACGGGCTGATGAAAGTGCCGATGATGTTGCCGATGGTCAGCGCATAGACCACGCTGGCCGGCTCGACGCCCTGGGCACCGACCACTTCCAGGGTTACCGGCAGCAGCCCGAAGTAGTAGGCGTCGGTGCTCAACATCAGCTCCATCGGCAGGCCGAACAGGCCGAGCACGATATGCATCTGCCCCACCCAGGACGCCGGTAGCACGCCGGCCAGGTCCTGAGCGATGGAAGTGAGCATGCCGGTGCCGGTGAAGATGCCGAGCATCGAGCCCGCCGCCAGGATGATCATGCCCATGCTCAGGGCAGCCGGGGCATGCGCCGAGATGCGCTGCATCTGCACCTTGCCGCCCGGATAGTTGATCAGCAGCGCCAGACACAGGCCGATCATGAAGATGTAGCCAGCCGGCAGCACGCCAGAGAACAGCGAGACCAGCACCGCGAGGAACAACGCGGCGTTGGCCCAGAGCAGACGCGGGCGTTCCAGTGCAAGCTCCTCGGCGCTTGGCTCATGCAAATCAGTGCTGGTTTCCACCAGTACCCCTTCGTCTCCACTCTTGCCGGCGGCGATACGGCGCTGTTCACGCCAACCCAGCAGCGCCGCCAGGGCTACCAACAGCACCACACCGATACCCTGAATGGCGATCAGCGGACGCCACAGCTCGGTGACCTCGATGCCGGTCACGGCCGAGGCACGGCCCAGCGGTCCGGCCCAGGGCAGCATGTTGAAGATGCCTGCGCCGATCGCCAGCAACAGCAGCATCAGGTACGGGCTCATGCGCAACTGCTTGTACAGCGGCAGCAAGGCGGGAACGGTAAGCAGGAAGGTAGTGGCGCCGGCACCGTCGAGATGCGCCAGCATGCCGATCACCGCAGTGGCCACGGTCACCGCAATCACGTTGCCGCGGGTGAGCCGGACCATGCCGCCGATCAGCGGGCGGAACAGCCCGGTGTCCTGCAGCACGCCAAAAAAGGTGATGGCAAACACGAACATGGTGGCAATCGCCGTCACGCGGCCGATGCCATCGGTGAAGAAACCGGAAATCGCCTCCGGGCCAAAGCCCGCGGCCAGAGCGCCCAGCAACGGCACCACGATCAATGGCAGAACAGGCGACATGCGCCCGATAAGCAGCAGCACAACCAGGCTGCAGATGGTCAACAGGCCAATCAGGGTCAACAAACCGCTTTCTCCTCTTTTTCTTGTAAAGCACGCAAAAGGCGCGTGCGGAGGCTAAGAAGCGAACCTTTCAAAAACCTTTAAGCGGCGAACATGCGCAACGGCAAATGTCAGGGAATATGTCTCGGAGTAAGGGCGACAGCCCTGCCATGACTACCGCCGAACGCGGCGCCGGGGTCTACGCAGCCAGTGCGCTGATCAGCGAAAACGGTTACCCGCATGACAGCGCGTTGCTCGAAGGCTATGCCCGTGAACTGTCCCTCGGGGTGTTGATGACCAACCACAGCGGTCCTTCCGGCGCTGGGTCTGCGCAGGACGCCGCGGGTTTTGGGCGCCCGGTGGGCGACAGGTGGTAAGCGCGGTCGGCACGGGTGACTGCCTGGTGATCGCGCGCCGTCGCCAGGGCATCTAGCAAGGTCAGATGCAAGAGTTGTCGCTGGACAACTGATCAGGCCGCTTTGAACGCCTTCACTCGCTCCAGCCAAGCCAGGTCGAGCCGCGTCTGCTCGATGTCCAGCCCCTGCTGCTCCATCGCCTCACGATGGCTGTCGATCTCGCGCACCATCTGGCTCAGCTCGCTGGAGTTGCCATCGAGCTGATGCATCTGGGTCACTCCCAAGTGGTAGAAGCGCAGCAGCTTCATCGCGCTGTCATCGCCCTGCGCCACACCCGCCTTGACGTGATGCATGACGTTGGTGACGCGCATCAGGCTGCGCTTGAGGCGCCAGCCGTAAACGGCCGGCGCCATGAACGGCCGCGACCAGAGTCGCTGGCGCACCAGGGCAATGGTCAGACCGAGCCCCGCCAGCACACCGAGCAGGTTCCACTTGAAGTTGTCGCCACCGGGCGTGCCGAACAGTTGCGTGCTCAGCGTGGCGCAGAGCATGGCCAGCGCCACGAAGATGACCGCGATCACCGCGGTGCTGCGGCGGGTCTGCTGGCGGTAATGGGCTGGGTCGATGGCTTGGATTTCGAACATGAAACGCACTCTCGGAGCTGACAACATGGGGCGCCACCATGCACCATCGCGCCACTTCGGTCGAGCCCGGTGACAACCACAATTGCGACAGGATTCAACCCTCAACCGCCCTGCTTCAACCACTCGCTGGGACTCGCCCTCACCTTGCGGCGAAACGCGCGGGCCAGGGCCAAGGGGCAACGGCAGAGCGCGCTGGTGGTGGAATACGCGAGCAAGGCGTCGGCAGCACTGGAGCAGATAAACAGCCATATCGGCCAGATCAGCGACCAGAACATCCAGGTCGCCACCGCTACCGAGGAGCAGTCCAGCGTGGTCGAAGACATCAACCGCAACATCGTCGACATCAACGAGCTGACCGTCGGCACCACCCATATCGCCGATCAGCTCAACCAGGCCAGCAGCGATTTGCAGGCGCTATCGACCCAGCTCGATGGCCTGGTCGGGCGTTTCCGGTTGTAACCCCTCAAACCACTCGGTGCGCACGGCGCACCCTAAGGTCGGACGCCGTACGCACCGAGCCACCTACAGGTCTTCGTCGATGCGCTCGCGCAAATAGGTGTAGAAGGGGTTGGACGTCATACGCTGCAAACTATCGAGCCCCACCACCAGCACGCCGTGCTCACCGCGCGGTGCCAGCGTGCCAAGGGCTACGCCGTAGAACTCCTCGGAAGTCGGTTCGCTGCCATACAGCGGATCGTCCGTGGGGAACGGCAGTGCAACGTGTGACAGCGAGAACAGCTGGCTCGGGTATTCGACGTTCAATGGCCTCACCAGCGCCTCACGCTGGCCGGCCGCGATTCGCCGCGCCTCGACCTGACGACCACCGCTCTGCGCAACCCCCACCACCGTCAGGTCGTAGTCACGCTGAGCCGGTGGCAGCAAGGTCTCGAGCAAGCCGCTCATGTCCGCCCGCAGCAGCGAGCTGGCCGCCTGCGAGCGGTTGATGTCGAAGATCACCAGTTCGCTGCCATTGGCCGGCAGACGCTCGAACAAATGACGCACCACAGCTGGTGTACTCACGGTACTGTCGGCCAGCGACTGAAAGGCCAGCACCGGTGGCAATCGTGACAGACGGCCATCGGCTTCGGCGGCATCGAAGGCAGACTGCACCTCGCTGGTCAGCTCATAGGTCTGCCGCGCCGCATGCACCGGAAAAGAGTTGTACTTGAACGGATTGAACTCCGGCAGCACGTTCATCCAGGCCGACTTGGCGAAGGCCGGCAGCAACGCCGGCAGGGCCGCCAGCCCGGCGTAACGCGCGTAGCTGGTGACACCGATCATCGGCGAAATCAGCACCAGGCGTTGCGGCATGGCCAGTTGCTCGTCCTCCAGCGCGGCCAGGCTGTAACGCAGCGCCAGCGCACCGCCATTGGAATAGCCGACCAGATACAGCGGCCCTTCCGGTACCTGGCGCCGCGCCTCGCGAACGGCCAGGCGGGTAGCGGCCAGCCATTGCTCCCAGTGCGCAGCAGTGAGCGCCGCCGGCACCGTGCCATGGCCGGGCATGCGCGGCACCACCGCTAGCAGCCCCTGTTCACTCAGGTGCTGAGCGATATGGCGCAGGCTGTACGGCGAGTCGGTCAGGCCATGCAGCAACACCACCACGCCCCGCGCCGGACCTGGCGGCTGCAGAATGAAGGAACGGTTCCAGTCGCGCGGCAGATTGCCGGGGTAGACCGGGCTGTCGCTGGCGTAGCGGCTGTAGGGCGCCGTGCCGGAGGCCGTGACCGGCTCGATCAACTCACTCTGCAGGCGCTCGAACAGGGCCGCCTCGGCAGTCAGGTAGGCCTGCCAGTCGGCAGCGTCCAGCTCGCTGACCTCCATCTCCTGCGGCACCAGGCGGTGCCAGGGCTCCAGTTCGGGCAACGACGACAGCCCGGCGATGCGTATGCCGAGCAAGGCCACCACGATCAACAACAGCACCACCAGCGTCCAGGCCATCACGTTGCGCATGCGCGGTAAACGCATCAAGCGCCTCCCTCGAAAATCTCTGGCCGGGAAAATCCGTCCCGGCGACCGGCTTGGGGACTGTAGTGCAAAGCCGCCCCCAATCACCACCAGCTTGCCTAGAACATATGGATTTCCGTATATTCGCCAACCCGTATATAAAGACTTGCCCAATGTCCGACTACCTCTCCCCGCCCGCGCTGTTCAAATCCCTGGCCGATGAAACCCGCGCGCGCGCCGTGCTGCTGATCGCCGAGCAGGGCGAGCTGTGCGTGTGCGAGCTGGTCTGCGCGCTGGGCGACAGCCAGCCGAAGATCTCCCGTCACCTGGCGCAACTGCGCACCAGCGGCCTGTTGCAGGATCGCCGCCAGGGCCAATGGGTGTACTACCGCCTGGCGCCGGACCTGCCGCAGTGGGTGCGCGACGTGCTGGCCGCCACCCTGGCCGCCAACCGCACCTGGCTGCAGCAGGACGCCAGCCGTCTCGCCAACATGGGCGACCGCCCTGCCCGCCTCGCCACCTGCTGCTGAACAGTCCCCATGCTAATCGCCGTCGCCATCTTCCTGTTCACCCTGATTCTGGTCATCTGGCAGCCCCGAGGCCTTGGCGTCGGCTGGAGCGCCTCGCTCGGCGCCGTGCTGGCCCTGGCCGCTGGTGTGGTCAGCTTCGCCGACATCCCAACGGTATGGGACATCGTGTGGAACGCCACGGCGACCTTCATTGCGGTGATCATCATCAGCCTTTTGCTCGATGAGGCCGGCTTCTTCGAATGGGCGGCCCTGCACGTGGCGCGCTGGGCGAATGGCAGCGGCGCGCGCCTGTTCGCCTTCAGCATCCTGCTTGGCGCCGCCGTGTCGGCACTGTTCGCCAACGACGGCGCGGCGCTGATTCTCACCCCCATCGTGATTTCCATGCTGCTGGCGCTGCGCTTCTCGCCGGCCTCGACCCTGGCCTTCGTCATGGCCGCCGGCTTCATCGCCGATACCGCCAGCCTGCCGTTGGTGGTGTCGAACCTGGTCAACATCGTCTCGGCCGACTACTTCGGTATCGGCTTCGGCGCCTACGCCGCAGTGATGGTGCCAGTGAATCTGGTCAGCGTCGCCGCCACCCTGCTGGTGCTGTGGCTGTTCTTCCGCCGCGACATTCCGGCGCGCTACGAGGTGGCGGCGTTGCAGGCGCCCAGCCAGGCGATCCGCGACCTCAGCACCTTCAAGGTCGGCTGGGCGGTGCTGCTGGCGCTGCTGGTCGGGCTGTTCGCCCTGGAGCCACTGGGCATCCCCATCAGCGCCGTGGCGGCGGCCTGCGCCGCATTGCTGTTCGCGGTCGCCGCGCGTGGCAAACGCATCGCCACCGGCAAGGTGCTGCGCGAGGCGCCCTGGCAGGTGGTGATCTTCTCCCTCGGCATGTACCTGGTGGTCTACGGCCTGAGCAATGCCGGCATGACCGCCGAACTGACGCGCCTGCTCGACGCCTTCGCCGCGTATGGCATCTGGGGCGCGGCGCTGGGCACCGGTCTGCTCAGCGCGCTGCTGTCGTCACTGATGAACAACATGCCCAGCGTGCTGATCGGCGCCCTGGCCATCGACGCCAGCCAGGCCAGCGGCGCGGTGCGTGAGGCGATGATCTACGCCAACGTGATCGGCTGCGACCTGGGGCCGAAGATTACCCCCATCGGCAGCCTGGCCACCCTGCTCTGGCTACACGTACTGGCGCGCAAGGGCATCCGCGTGACCTGGGGTTACTACTTCAAGGTCGGCATCGTGCTCACCCTGCCGGTGCTGCTGCTCACCCTTTCGGCCCTGGCCCTGCGCCTGAGCCTCTGACCTGGAGTCTTCAAATGAAAGTCCTGTTCATGTGCACGGCCAATAGCTGCCGCAGCATCCTCTCCGAAGCCATGTTCAACCACCTGGCGCCGAGCGAGCACCAGGCGGTGAGCTCCGGCAGCTTCCCGCGCGGCGAGGTGCTGCCACGCACCCTCGTCACCCTGCGCGAAGCCGGCATCGCCACCGAGGGCCTGAGCAGCAAGGGCAACGACGCCTTCGAAGGTTGCCCACCGGATATCGTCATCACCGTCTGCGACAAGGCGGCCGGCGAAGCCTGTCCGGTGTACTTCGGCCCGGCGCTGAAAGCCCACTGGGGCCTGGAAGATCCGTCCCACGTGGAAGGTGACGAGGCCATCATCGACGCCGCGTTCCACGCCACCCTGGCGAAGATCGAAGCGCGCTGCCGCGCCTTCCTCACCCTGCCCCTGGCGGACATGAATCGTGACGAGCTGCAGCAGGCGCTCAACCGTATCGGCCAGCTGTAAGGACACGCGCATGAACGACGACCTGCCCAATCTCGACCTCGACCTGCTGCCCACCCAACGCAGCGACTCGGCCCCGGCGCCACGCATCCTGCTGCTGTACGGCTCCACCCGGCCGCGATCATTCAGCCGCCTGCTGGTGCAGGAAGCGGCGCGCCTGCTGCAACACCTGGGCTGCGAGACGCGCATCTTCGACCCGTCCGGCCTGCCCCTGCCGGACGACGCCCCGGTCGAGCACCCCAAGGTGCAGGAACTGCGCGAGCTGATGCAGTGGTCCGAAGGCCAGGTATGGTGTTCGCCGGAACGCCACGGCGCCATGTCGGCAGTGTTCAAGGCGCAGATCGACTGGGTGCCGCTGGCCATCGGCGCGGTGCGCCCGACCCAGGGCAAGACCCTGGCGGTGATGCAGGTGTGTGGCGGCTCGCAGTCGTTCAACGTGGTCAATCAGTTGCGCGTACTCGGCCGCTGGATGCGCATGTTCACCATCCCCAACCAGTCCTCGGTGCCCAAGGCCTTTCTCGAATTCGGCGATGACGACCGCATGCAGCCATCGCCCTACTACGACCGCCTGGTGGACGTGATGGAAGAACTGGTGCGCTTCACCTGGCTGCTGCGCGACCACCCCGAGTTGGTGGATCGTTACTCCGAGCGCAAGGAGTCGGCCGAGGCGCTGTCGCAACGGGTCAATCAGCGCAGTATCTGAAGCGCTTCAGTGCGGCGACAATCGCGGCTGAAGCCGCTCCTACAAAGTTGACATAACCCGGGTTTCGCGGTGCTCAAACCAGGCTACATGCCCACCGGCTGGTGAATGTGAAGAGCGGCATCCACTCTACAGGCCGCTCAGGGCGTAGGGTGGACCGGAACGCCGGCCGCTCGTAGCGAAGCGAACAGTCCACCTGGCAGTGCCGCGTCGAGTGGATCAAGCCTCACCGATCCACCGATGGTGGATATCCCGTTACGACAGAAACACCCGTGGGAGGCGCTTCAGCGGCGACTGTCGCGGCTACGACTGCATGAATGCAGGAGGTAGAGCGAAGCAGGATGCCAGAGCCGAAAGCTCCTCCCACAAGGCCGGTCAGATACCGGCGACCACCGCACAGATGCCCTGCGCGCTTTCGGCGAACTGGCTGCACAGGTGATTGATGGAGGTCACCATTACCTGCTCGGGCGAGGAGATGAAATCCACCGACATCATCACGCTGAGCATGGTGATGGTGACGATGGAGAAGGTGAACAGCTTGCGCGCCCACACTCGATCATCGACGGCCTTGTAGCCCGATACGCCCATCCACAGCCAGTAGGCACCGCTCAGCGCGGCGACCACGAAGTAGCTGTAACCGGCGTAGCCGCTGAGCGTCAGCATCAGGGTCGCGACCACGAAGGCAGCGATGTACAGCACGATCTGCCGCTTGGCCGCCGAAATCCCCTTGATGACGGGCAGCACCGGAATATTCGCGGCCTGGTAGTCATTGAAACGGAAGATGGCGATGGCATAGGAATGCGGCATCTGCCACAGGCTGAAGATCAACAACAGGATGGCCGCGCCAGCATCGAACTCGTTGCTCACCGCGCAGTAGCCGACCACGGGCGGCGCCGCCCCGGACAGGCTGCCGACCAGAGTGCCGTACACCGAGCCACGCTTGAGCCACAGGCTGTAGAGGCCGACGTAGACCACGAAGCCCATCAGCACCAGCATCACCGCCAGGGTATTAGTGGCGGCGTACAGCACGGCCACCCCCGCTACCCCGAGCACGCAGGCATAGATGATGGCGTGCACAGGGGACACCAACCCCTGCGCCAGCACCCGGTTACGCGTCCGCTCCATCTTCTGGTCGATGTCCCTATCGATGTAGTTGTTGAACACACAGCCTGAGGCGATCACCAGCGCAACCCCCAGCGCTGTCGCAAGGTACAGCGCCAGGTTCGCATCGCCGCGCGAAGCCAGGAAGAAACCGCCCGTCACGGAAATCAGATTGCCGAAGACGATGCCCGGCTTGGCGAGGTTGAGGTACTGCTTCAGGAGAGCCAGCATCAGTTGGTCATCATATGATAGTGCATGCTCCACATGATCCAGACCGACAGACCGACCACGAACGCGATGATCAACACGGTGAAGATCATCGAAACGACGTTCCAGCGGCCTTCCGCGTCAGTCTTCATGTGCAGGAAGTACACGAGGTGGACGAGCACCTGCACCAGGCCGAAGAGCACCACAGTGATCAGGGTCGCGCCACGGCTCAGGCCCAGCACTTCAGGGTGCATGACCAGACCGAAGGGAATCACGGTGAGGATCACCGACAGGATGAAACCGATCAGGTAATCCCTGAAGCCCACGGCATGGGCGGCATGGTTGTCTTGGTGAGCCATTACAGCACCCCCATCAGGTAGACGACGGTAAACACGCAGATCCACACCACGTCGAGGAAGTGCCAGAACAGGCTGAGCAGCCCAACGCGGGTCTTGTTGGTGTCGGTCAGGCCACGGCTGCCAACCTGGAACATCAGCACCAGCATCCACAGCAGACCGGCACTGACGTGCAGGCCGTGAGTGCCGACCAGGGTGAAGAACGCCGACCAATAGGCGCTGACCTGCGGCCCGGCGCCTTCATGGATCAGGTGGCGGAACTCGTACAGCTCGATGCTGATGAAGGCCGCACCGAACAGGAAGGTGATGCCCAGCCAACGCAGCACCGCAGCCTTGTCACCACGGTAGGTGGCGAGCATGGCCATGCCGTAGGTGATACTGGAAAACAGCAGTGCGAAGGTTTCCACCAGCACCAGGTGCAGGCCCGGCCTGAGCATTTCCTTGGCGGTGGGACCACCGGCGAAGGAATTGCTCAGCACCGCGAAGGTGGCGAACAACGTGGCGAAAATCAGCAGGTCGGTCATCAGGTAGACCCAGAAGCCGAACAGCTTGATTCCACTGGTGTCGTGGTGGTGCTCATGGCCGTGGCCATGAGCGTCATGTGGAAAATGGGGTTCGTAAGCGGTCATGGTTAGGCCTGTACGACTGCGTTGGCTTTGGTTTGGTGGTGCGCCTGCTCGATCCGCGCGATCTCTTCGGGCTGCACGTAGTAGTCGATGTCTTCGTCGTAGGAACGCACGATGAAGCTGACCACGGCGCCGACCAGACCCACGATGGCGAGCCACCAGATGTGCCAGATCATGGCGAAGCCGAAGGCGATGACGAACGCCGACACCACCAGGCCGTTACCGGTGTTCTTCGGCATATGGATCGGCTCGTATTGCTCCGGTGCAGGCATCAGCTCGACACCGTTCTTCTTCGCCTCGTAGAAGGCGTCGATCTTGTCCGCCGTCGGGATGACCGCGAAGTTGTAGAACGGTGGTGGCGAGGACGTCGCCCACTCCAGGGTGCGGCCATCCCACGGGTCGCCGCTCACATCGACGTTTTCCTTGCGCTTTATATAGCTGGTGACGAACTGCACCACGGTGAAGACGATACCGATACCGATCAGCACCGCACCGACCACGGCCACCTGCACCCACGGCACCCAGGCCGGGTTGTCGAAGTGGTTGAGGCGACGGGTCATGCCCATGAAGCCCAGCACGTACAGCGGCATGAAGGCGAAGTAGAAGCCGATCAGCCAGCACCAGAACGAGTAGCGACCGAAGCGATCGAGCAACTTGAAGCCGAAGGCTTTCGGGAACCAGTAGATGATGCCGGCCAGGTAGCCGAACACCGCACCGCCGATGATCACGTTGTGGAAGTGGGCGATCAAAAACAGGCTGTTGTGCAGCACGAAGTCCGCCGCTGGCACCGCCATCAGCACGCCGGTCATGCCGCCGATGGAGAAGGTCACCAGAAAGCCCAGGGTCATCCAGGTCATGGCGTTGAGCTGCAGACGGCCACGGAAGATGGTGAACAGCCAGGTGAAGATCTTCACCCCGGTGGGGATGGCGATGATCGAGGTCATGATGCCGAAGAAGGCGTTGACGCTGGCCCCCGAGCCCATGGTGAAGAAGTGGTGCAGCCACACCACGAACGACAGCACGCCGATGGCCGCAGTTGCCCAGACCATCGAGGCATAGCCGAACAGGGTCTTGCGCGAGAAGGTCGCCACCACTTCGGAAAACACGCCGAACGCCGGCAGGATCAGGATGTACACCTCCGGGTGTCCCCAGATCCAGAACAGGTTGGCGTACATCATCGGGTTGCCGCCCAGTTCATTGGTGAAGAAGTGGAAATCCAGGTAGCGGTCCAGCGACAGCATCGCCAGGGTCGCGGTCAGCGGAGGGAAGGCGCCGCAGATCAGGATGCAGGTGATCAGGATGGTCCAAGTGAAGATCGGCATCTTCATCAGGCTCATGCCCGGTGCGCGCATCTTGAGAATGGTGGCGATGAAGTTGACCCCCGTCAGGGTCGTGCCCAAGCCTGATAGCTGCATGCTCCAGATGTAGTAATCCATGCCCACACCGGGACTGTACTGAATCCCTGACAACGGCGGATAAGCCACCCAGCCGGTCTTGGCGAACTCACCCAGGCCCAGCGACAGGTTGATCAGCAGCGCGCCGCCGACGAACAGCCAGAAGCTCAGCGAGTTCAGGTAGGGGAAGGCCACGTCACGCGCGCCGATCTGCAGCGGCACGACGATGTTCATCAGGCCGGTGACCAGTGGCATGGCCACGAAGATCAGCATGATGATGCCGTGCGCGGTGAAGATCTGGTCGTAGTGCTCGGGCGGTAGGTAGCCCTGGCCGTCACCGTGGGCCATCGCCAGGTGGGTACGCATCATGATGGCGTCAGCGAAGCCACGCACCAGCATGACCAACGCGACGAGGATGTACATCACGCCGATTTTCTTGTGGTCCACCGAGGTGAGCCACTCGCTCCACAGGTAGCCCCACTTCTTGAAGTAGGTCACCGCCGCGAACAGCCCCAGACCGCCCAGCGCCACAATGGCCAGGGTGATCATGATGATTGGCTCGTGGTACGGAATCGCGTCCAGAGTCAGTTTTCCAAACATATTCACTCCTGCACCTGCGCTGCTTCGTGCATGGCCGTGCTGTGGGAATCTTTCAGGGTCACGTACTGCCCGATCACCTTGTTGAACAGGTTCGCCTCGACCTGGCCGAAGTAACGGATCGGGTAGATCGGGTAACGGTGATGGACCATCTCGCCAGGCTCGCCCACCTGCTTGAAGGCGGCGAAATCCATGACCTCTGGCGACTGCTTGACCTTGTCGACCCACTGCGCGAACGCGTCGTCGCTGACCGAATGAGTGGTGAAGCGCATGGCCGAGAAGCCTTCGCCGCTGAAGTTGCCGGACTGGCCGAAGAACTCACCCTGCTCGTTGGCGATCAGGTTGAGCTGAGTGCGCTGGCCGCCCATGGCGTAGATCATCCCGCCGAGCTGCGGAATCGACAGCGCGTTCATCACCGTGTCGGAGGTGATGTGGAAGGTCACCGGGGTCTTCTCCGGGATCACCAGCTCATTGACCACGGCCACGCCTTGATCCGGGTAGATGAACAGCCATTTCCAGTCGAGCGAGACGACTTCGATGTTCAGCGCCGGCTTGTCCGATTCGATCGGACGATAGGGGTCGAGCGAGTGCGAGGTTTGCCAGATGATGACCGCCAGAACGGCGACGATGATCAGGGGAACGCCCCAGACGACCAGTTCGATCTTGTACGAATGTGCCCAGTCGGGCATGTAGGTGGCCTTCTCGTTCGACTCGCGATAACGCCAGCCAAACAGGAAGGTCATGATGATCACGGGTACCACCACGATCAGCATGAGTCCGATGGAGATCAGGATCAGATTGCCCTGCTCGACACCGATCTGCCCTTTCGAGTTGAACAGTGCCCAGTCACATCCACCGAGCGCCGAGAAGGCAATCGCCATCACCAGCCAGCGCACACAACGATGGTATTTCTCTTCTTTCATGTCACGACCTTCAACTGAGTGAGCCCACAGTCGGCTTCAGTTGCCGTGCAGCCCATCGAGTACAAGGCCGGCAGCGAGAACTCAGAGCTTGAGCATCCGTGCAAGCGAAGCGGTAAACCGTGGGAAGCGCGGATGTTGCAGGCTAAGACGGCCTCATACAATTCATTAGCGGCCTACTTATGAGTGAACTTACAGCACCATTTCGACATGTTTAGAAACATTTACGCAAAGATTTGAAACACTTTGCAGCAAGAAGCCGGCAAAGAATCGAAGGGGTGCGACAAATGATCACAGCCCCGTTTTAGAGCTGTTTGTCAGCAAATTGACAGGAATCATTGACACGAAAGATGCCGCCAGCTGACAGCACGGTCGGGCTTGACATTGAGGGCGATTCGAGAAATGGAGTGCGAGTTAGAGCAGATTGAGCTCTGCGAAAGGCTGGGGCACAGAACGGTGGTCAGCTATAGGAGGGGACAGTTGGCGTCGTAGCCCGGATGCAATCCGGGGGCCACCGAGGTCGGCCAAAAGCATCGCGGCTGAAGCCGCTCCTACGGAGTAGGTGAATGTCTGTAGGAGCGGCTTCAGCCGCGATAGCTTCACCTAACCCACATGCAATCCGGATTGCATCCTAGCTACACAATGGCGTCCGGCGCGGCTTTTGTGGGAGGGGCTTCAGCCGCGACAAGCATTGCGGCTACAACGGAATGCCGCCCAGCCCTTCCCACAGCCTTAGGATGCCCATTCAAAGGCCACTGCCATATTCCCAGCCCTCTGCAAACTGCCAGCACCACTACTTCCAAGCGCAATAACACCCCACCGCCAACCCACTGGCCAGAGACACATGACGCCCCTGGGTCAGCGCATCGAGCACCGGCTCGACGAAGCTGTTGCTGGAGTTGCACACCAACCCCTCGCTGTAAGGGCCGGCATAGGCCAGGTTGCCGTCGCGATCCCAGATCGCCAGCGCCGGGCTGGCCGGCAGCGACTCCATGCCCTCGATGCCAGGCAAGGGCTTCATCCGCCCACGCAGGAACGGCGCAATCTCGCCTGTGCTGCCCGGCTTCTGCACGCTGTAGAACGCCACATCGGCATTGCGGTGCAGGCCGATCAGATAGCGCAGGTGCGCGTCGGTTTCCCCGTTGCAGGGGCAATCCGGGTCCCAGAAGTGCACCACGCGAATGGGACCGGTGCCAGCCAGCTCAGGCGGCAGCTTCAGCTCGCCCTGACCGAAGATCACCGTCTGCTCGGCATAGGGCCGCAAATACGCCGCGCCGCTAAGCCACCAGATCAGCACCACGGCCCCCAGCGCCAGCACGCAGAAGCCCACCACAAGGTGCTTGAAGCTCAGGCGTTGCAGCAGGTTCATGGCTGATGGCCGAACTTGCGCAGGAACTGCTTCTCCATTTCCTGGCAACTTTCCTCGGTGAAGCTACGTTCGGTGGCCTGCGCGCTTTTCCAGCAGGCCTCGATGGCCGTGCGCTCGCCGGCCTCGATCTCACTGTCCTGCGGGCGGGTCATGATGTAGATGAGGCCGGCGAATATCAGCACCACGAACGCCAAGCCAGCCAGAAACAGGCCAAGGCAGCCACGGCGCCCCAGCCCGACGTTTTCATCATTCACACTCATCGTTCTTCAGTTTCCGCATTCATCAGTGGATAGCTCGCCCCATCGCCGGGGCGAGCGCCGATCATCAACTTTCAACCAGCGTCCACTGCTTGCTCAGGCGTTTGTCCGACACCGCCATCTTCGTGCCCAGTTGCTGGGCGAACAGCGATACGCGGTATTCCTCCAGCATCCAGCGATACAGCGTCAGCTCGGGGTCGCGCTTGCCCTCCTGGGCATGCTTGGCAGCGCGGGCCTTGTACTGCTCCCAGTAGCCAGCCAGTTCGGCCGTCCACACGCGGTCGCGTTGCACCTGCGCGCCGACCTTGTCCAGGCGCTGCTCGATGGCCTTCAGATAACGCGGGATTTCCTTGAGCCATTCGCCCGGCGTTTCGCGCACGAAGCCGGCATACACCAAGTTCGCCAGTTGCTGCTTGATATCGTTGAGCGCCATCGCCTGGGCCAGGTCGATCTTGCCCTTGAAGCGCTTCTGCAGGCCGTGGTTGAGCTTGAGAATCTCCAGCACCAGGCGGGCAATACGTTCGGCATGCGCCGTCCAGTCGCCGCGCTTGCGCTCAGCCAGTTGCGCCAGGGCCGCGCCGTCACGCGGTAGCGTCGCTTCGCCGTCGAGGATGCAGGCATCCAGGCTGGCCAGCAGAATGTCCTCGACCAGCGCCTCGACGCGGCCGATATCGCGATACAGCAAACCCAGCTCGGTCAGCCCCGGCAGCTTGCCGCGCAGGAACTTGGCCTGTTCGGCCAGTTGCTGCAAGAGCAGGCGCTGCAGGGCGCGGCGGTGCTGGAAGTCGGCCTCGGCCTGGGTCGGGAAGCGCCCTTCCTTGACCACGCCCGCTTCTTCCACCAACGCCGGATAGACCGTCATCGACAGCCCGGCGATCTTCTGCTGAGTCTTCTCCGCTACTTGAGCGAAGGCCTTGGCCTCCACCGCTTTCGGCTTGTCGCTCTGCTGCGGAATGGCCAGCGCAGCCTGGCTGGCTTCGGCGAAGCGCGCGGTAAGCTCAGCCAGGTCGCGGCCCTCGCCGAGGAACTTGCCCTGGGCATCGACCACCTCGATGTTCATCTTCAGGTGGTTTTCGATGCTTTCAGCCGCTTCCGCCCAGGCCTCGTCAGACACCCGCGCGCCGGTCATGCGCAGCAACTCCTGGCCGAGGGCCTGCGGCAACGAACCCTGGCCGAATACCAGCTTGTCCAGCGCCGCGCCGACGAAGTCCGGCACCGGCACGAAGTTCTTGCGCAGCGCCTTGGGCAGGCCGCGCACCAGGGCGATGCACTTGGCTTCCAGCAGCCCCGGTACCAGCCATTCCAGGCGCTCGGGCTGCAGTTGCGGCAACAGCGGCGCCGGCACGCGCAGGGTCACGCCGTCACGCGGGTGGTTGGGCTCGAAGTGATAGCTCAGCGGTAATTGCAGCTCGCCGATGCGCAAGGTGTCCGGGTACTGCGCGGCAGTGACTTCCTTGGCATCGCGGGCCAAGGCGTCCTCCTCACGCATGATCAACAGCTGCGGGTCGGCGGCGCTGCCTTTCTTGTACCAACTCTCGAAACTGGCGGCCTGATAGATGTCCTGCGGGATACGCGCATCGTAGTAGCCGAACAGGGTTTCCTCGTCGGCGAGAATGTCGCGGCGGCGCGACTTGGCCTCCAGCTCGTCGAGGCGTTCGAGCAACTGACGGTTGGCGGTCAGGCAGCGCACGCGGCTGTTGATCTCGCCACGCACCAGGCCCTCGCGAATGAACATCTCACGGGAAACCTGCGGGTCGATGGGGCCGTAATGCACCGGGCGGCGACCGACGATGATCATGCCGTACAGGGTGACCTGCTCGTACGCCACCACCTGGCCGCGCTTCTTCTCCCAGTGCGGTTCCAGATGGTTTTTCTTCACTAGATGCGCCGCAAGCGGCTCGATCCAATCCGGCTCGATCTTCGCCACCATACGGGCGAACAGCTTGGTGGTTTCCACCAGCTCAGCGGCCATGATCCAGTTGGGTTTCTTGCGGCCGATCACGCTGGAGGGGTGAATCCAGAAACGTCGCTGGCGCGCGCCGAGGTAGTCGCCCTCCTCGGTCTTCTGACCGATCTGGCTGAGCAGGCCGGCGAGAATCGCCTTGTGCACGGCGGCGTAGTTCTTCGCCCGCACTGCCGCCTCGCTGGCCTCGGTCTGCTGACGGGCAATGGCGTTGACGCGGGTGTCCTTGGTCGGAGCAACCACCGCTTCGTAGGAGCCGGCTTGCCGGCGATCCGCCTGACCATCATCGCCCGCAAGCGGGCTCCTACGGGAAGCATTGCCGCTCAACTGCAGTTCACGGGCGATCAACACCAATTGCCGGTGCGCATCGCGCCATTCGCGCAGGCGCATGTAGTTGAGGAAGTTCTTCTTGCACCAGGTACGCAGCGGGTTGCTGCCCAGCTCCTGGCGCTTCTCCTCGAAGCCGCGCCACAGGTTGATCAGCGCGGCGAAGTCCGAATCCACATCCTTCCACTGCGCATGGGCCTGGTCGGCAGCCTGCTGGCGATCCATCGGTCGCTCGCGCGGATCCTGCACCGACAGCGCGGCAGCGACGATAAGGATTTCCTCCAGACTGCCCTGCTTGGCGCTTTCCAGCACCATACGCCCCAGGCGCGGGTCGATGGGCAGGCGCGCCAGTTGCCGGCCGATGGGCGTGAGCTGGCTTTCGCGGTTGACCGCCGACAGCTCCTGCAACAGGTTGAAACCGTCGCTGATGGCCTTGCCGTCTGGCGGCTCGATAAAGGGGAAGTCCTCGATGCTGCCCAGGCGCAGGTGCAGCATCTGCAGGATCACCGCCGCGAGGTTCGTGCGCAGAATCTCCGGGTCGGTGAACGTCGGTCGACCGAGAAAATCCTCCTCGCTGTACAGGCGAATGCAGATACCCGGCTCGACCCGCCCGCAACGGCCCTTGCGCTGGTTGGCGCTGGCCTGCGACACCGGCTCGATGGGCAGGCGCTGCACCTTGGCGCGGTAGCTGTAGCGGCTGATGCGCGCCGTGCCGCTGTCGATCACGTAGCGGATGCCCGGCACGGTCAGCGAGGTTTCCGCCACGTTGGTGGCCAGCACGATCTTGCGCCCCGGCATGGGCGCGAAGATCTTCTGCTGCTCAGCCGGCGTCAGCCGCGCATACAGCGGCAGTACCTCGGTAAAACGCAGGTTGGCCTTGCGTAGCACCTCCGCCGCCTCGCGAATCTCGCGCTCGCCGGGCAAGAACACCAGCACGTCGCCAGGACGCTGGCCCACGCTGCGCTCGTGCTCGGCGATCTCGTCCAGCGCAGCGAGAATGCCCTGGTCGATGGACAGGTCATCGAGCAGACGCTCGCCCTCCTCGTCCACCTCGGCCGCCAGCGGGCGATACCAGGTTTCCACCGGATAGGTGCGACCGGACACCTCGATGATCGGCGCGTCGTTGAAATGCTTGGAAAAGCGCTCCAGATCGATGGTCGCCGAGGTGATGATCAGCTTGAGATCGGGGCGGCGCGGCAGCAGGGTCTTCAGGTAGCCGAGCAGGAAGTCGATGTTGAGGCTGCGTTCGTGCGCCTCGTCGACGATGATGGTGTCGTACTTTTCCAGAAAGCGGTCGTGCTGGGTTTCGGCGAGCAGGATGCCGTCGGTCATCAGCTTGATCAGCGTGCCGTCCTTGCTCTGATCCTCGAAACGCACCTGATAGCCGACCAGCTCGCCCAGCGGTGTACCGATCTCCTCGGCCACCCGCGTTGCCACGCTACGCGCCGCCAGCCGACGCGGCTGAGTGTGACCGATCAGGCCATGCACGCCCCGGCCAATCTCCAGACAGATCTTCGGCAACTGGGTGGTCTTGCCCGAGCCGGTCTCGCCGGCGATCACCACCACCTGGCTCTTCTCCAGCGCGGCCTTGATCTCGTCGCGCTTGGCGGCGATCGGCAGCGCGTCGTCGTAGCGCATGGTGGGGATGCTGCTGCGCCGCGCCGCTACTTTGTCGCTGGCCGCCTGAAAACGCTCCAGCCACTGCGCCAGCTTGGCCTCATCGGGCTGCTTCTGCAGCTCATGCAACTGCCGACGCAAGCGATGACGCTCGGCGATCATGACGTGGTCGAAGTTCTTCTGCAGCGTGGCGAGGTCAGTCATCTGGATCGGGCAATCAGGGCAAAGGCGGGATTGTCGCAGATTACGCCTCAAGGCGGGCAGGCTATACCGCAGCGGAAGAGCGTGAGATTAAGGCGTAATGGGGCGGCTGCTTTCGGTCGATTCTTTTGAAAAAGTCCCGCCGCGTTTTTTGCCCAGGAAAGAGCGTGAGCGACGTTGAAATCTGGTGCGCTCAGAAAACGGAGCTGCCTCGGTTTTTACGTAGAAATGCAGAAATCAAGCGTTTTTTGAGCTGTAGATACCCGCCGGGTGCTCAGCGCCATGCCTTCGAGCTGGGCTTTCTCAGCCGCATCCACCAACGCTTGTGCTCGCCGCTAGGTGGCGGGCATCAGGCCTTGCGGACGGAGTTGCGGTTGTAACGACTCAGGCGAGGGCATGCCCTCGCCTCTTCTCTGGCAACGCTTTTTTGTGTGCGTCATTTACAAAGCTGAGCAGCAAGGGAACTGGTCTCAGGACCTTGTACATAGGGCCGCTGGTCAAGATCCGCCCCGGCGACCAGAGCATCCGGTGCCCAGTGCAAGTGCGTCGAACGGAGCACAGGCCCATAGACGGTTGAGCGTGAGGTGCTGGAGCTCAAGCAGAGCTTGACTTATATCCACTTTGATATAAATTTACTCCCACGGTGGTTCACCACCGTGGTCAATTGGCGTAATCGAAAATTGAACTGAAATTGAATTGAAAACTGAACTGAAACTGAAGCCAGCGAAGGTGACCAAGATGAAAACTTCTAAAAAATTCCATAGCGCCCTCTACGGGCAGCGGAGATTTCTCAGTGAAAGACATTCAATTCTGCGGCACCAGCCTCGATGACATTAGAGAGTTCCCTAAGGATGTGATTCATGAAGTTGGATACCAGCTTCACCGCGTCCAATCGGGAATGGAACCAACAAACTGGAAACCAATCAACACCGTAGGACCCGGTGTTATAGAGATACGAATACGAGAGGATTCAGGGGCTTTTCGCGTGTTCTATGTGGCAAACCGTGGCAATACAGTCGCAGTACTGCATGCCTTTCGCAAAACCACTCAGAAGACGGAAAAGCGGGACATTGACCTGGCAAAAGCGAGGTTCAAGCAGCTTGAGTAGCATCGGCGACACCCTACCCTCCCATCCACAAATGGGAGGGTAAAGTCGTCAGAGCCGCACAGAGCTATGTCCTGCTCTGACTACCCCAAGAGGCACATGAAAATGGCAACCAACAGCTATCACAATGTTTGGGATGCGCTGACCGACTCGCCAGAAGAAGCACTAAACCTGCGCCTGCGTTCGCAGCTCATGATGGAATGCAGCGAACTGGTGAAGAAGTGGAACATTCCACAGAAAGATGCAGCCAAACGACTGCACATTACTCAACCTAGGCTCAACGACCTGCTCAACGGGAAAATCGCCAAATTTTCTCTGGACGCATTGGTCAACCTGCTTAGCAACGCGGACATGCGCGTCGAAGTAAAGGTTAAACAGAAGAAAGCAGTTAAAGAACTCGCACACGCGTGAGAAGTTTTCTCCTTGCCCCTATGGAATGCTCAACGTCTAAAACGAGAAACCCCGCACTCGGCGGGGTTTCTTTTTACATGGGCGAATCACATCAGGCCAGCAAGTAGCCCGGACAACCGCCGCAGCGGTGTGAAAAAGGCGTCATCCACCCTACGGTGAAACCTCGGGTAGGGTGGACAACGCGAAGCTTATCTACCTCACTTCACACTCGAAGACGCAGCTCAAGAGCAGTGACGTTTGGCTCCGCGAGTGACTCCTGACGCGCAGGGAGCCAACCGTGAGGCCTCACGTCACTGACATACCGCTGGCGCCGTCACGGTCCTGGCACGCCAGGCAAACCCCAACACCATCAGCAGCCCCAGTCCCGCCATCGCCGCCCCCGCCAGGGAGATCGCCGGATAGCCCAACCCCGCATTGATCACCACGCCGCCCAGCGCTGCGCCAATCGCATTGCCCAGGTTGAAGGCACCGATATTCACTGCCGAGGCCAGGTTGGGTGCGTCCTTGGCTGCCTCCATCACGCGCATCTGCAGTGGCGGCACGATGGCGAAGCTGGCGATGCCCCAGATCAGGATGGCCACGGCAGCCGGTAGCAGCCAGCGCATCAATACGGTGAAAGCCAGCAAGACCAGGATCAGCGTACTCAGCGAGACGATTAGAGTGCGGTCGACGGAGCGATCTGCCGCCTTGCCGCCCCACACATTGCCCAGCGTCAGGCCGATGCCGTACAGCACCAGCATGGCGGTGATGAAGGCGGTGGACGCCTGGGTCTCGCTACTGAGGATCGGCGCGATGTAGGTGAACACGGTGAACATCGCGCTCGAACCGATAACGGTCAGGGCCAGGGCTGCCAACACCGGGCCACGGCCCAGCACGCGGATCTCCGCCAGCACGCCGTCGCTTTTCGGCAGCGGCACGTTGGGCAGCGCGAACCACAGCGCGAGCATGGCCAATACGCCCAGACCAGTGATGCCCCAGAACGCCGTACGCCAGCCGAGCACTTCACCGAACCAGGCCGCTAGCGGCACGCCGCCGATGGTCGCCAGGGTCAGGCCCATGAACATGGCCGCCACCGCCCCTGCGCGTTTGTCTGGCGCGACCACGCTGGCGGCGACGATGGAGCTGGCGGCGACGATGGAGCCGACGCCGAAGAAGGCGCCGTGATTCAGCGAAGTCACCACGCGGGCGATCAGCAGGCTGGTGTAGTCAGTCGCCAGAGCCGACATCAGGTTACCCAGGGTGAAGATGGCCATCAGCCCGATCAGCAGGTAGCGCCGGGGAATCTTGCCGGTGGTCAGGGTCATCAGTGGCGCGCCAAGCAGTACGCCCAGCGCGTAGGCGCTGACCAGCAGGCCGGCAGCGGGAATGGAAACGCCGAGATCGCTGGCGATGCCCGGCAACATGCCCATGGGCGCGAACTCGGTAACGCCGATACCGAAGGCACCGATGGAGAGTGCAACGAGTGGTGGATTGATACGCATGGAAAGGCTCCTCATCTATGCCGCGAATGCTAGGATCCAAACCTTGACGGCGGTAGATGGCATTTCTGGCAAACACCTTTGCTTACGGAGCACAAATGGACATAGGAGGCCGATCAGGTGACATGGTGGTGTTCGCCACCGTGGCGGAGGAAGGCAGCCTGTCGGCCGCCGCACGTGCACTGGGGCTGACGCCTTCGGCCGTCAGCCGGATCATCGCGCGCACCGAGCAGCGCCTCGGCACGCGCCTGCTGCTGCGCACCACCCGTGCAATCACCTTCACCGCCGAGGGCGAGGCGTACCTGCGCGGCGCCCGACGCATCCTCGCCGACATGGCCGAAGTCGAGGAAGCCATCACCGATCAGGGCGTGCCACGGGGTCGCTTGCGCGTGAGTGCCGCGCTCGGCCATGGCCGGCTGGCCATCGTGCCGCTGGTGGCGGCGTTCAGCGCGCGCTACCCGAACATCACTGTCGACCTCAGCCTGGGCGACGAGGTGGTCGACATTCTCGGCGGCCAGGCTGACGTAGCCGTACGCTTCGGCCATCTGCCGGACAGCCCGTTGACCGCCCGCAAGGTCGGCGAAACCGGCCAGGTGGTGGTGGCCTCCCCCGACTACCTGCAACGCCACGGCACGCCGCAGCGACCGGAAGACCTGTTGCAGCACAACTGCCTGCGCTTCAACTTCCGCCGCGCCGAACCCAACTGGCCTTTTACCCGCGACGGCCAGGCGTTCTCCCTGAAAGTTGGCGGCAACATCGAATGCAGCAGCGGCGAGGCGCTGGCGCAGTTCGCCCGGGTCGGCGCCGGCATCGCCCGCATCGGCGAATTCAGCGTGGCTGAAGACCTGCAGCGCGGCGATCTGGTGCCGCTGCTGCAAGCCTTCAACCCCGGAGATCGGGAACCGATTCATGCGGTGTTCGTGGGCGGTTCGGCAATGCCGGCGCGGGTGCGGGTGTTCGTGGATTTCCTGGTGGAACATCACAGCATGTGAGCGGAACGAGTGCTTGGCACTGAACCGCGGCGCTCAACCCTCACCCTCACGGGTGACTGCTCTCCCTGGGAAACCCGCACTACATCTGCATTTCCGCCAGGGCTCTGCGCAATGGTGCGTCTGATATCTGTATCGGTCCATGGAAGGGAATGTCCATGTCCAGAACCAGGTACACGGAGGCGGCAATCAGCAGTGCCGACAAGGCGAACATGCCAATCACCATCGGGTTATTCGGCGCGCGATAGCCAAAGCTGGCGTAGATCAGCGTCATCCACGCGACGAGCATGCCGATGAGTGGCATCGGTATCGTCCCTTCGGACTGTTCCACGATTCGCCAGCGCTGTTCTATGAGTGAGTGGTACTGCTGACGAAGGTCGCTGAGCATGGTTTCTTGATAGCGGGTTTCGGGGCTGATGGCAGCCAGGACCACCCCAATGTCATCCAGAAACTGAGTCGCGGGGCTCGCTCGATGCTGAAGTGCTTCGTCGCCGCGATAGGGATTGGCGATAGCGTGCTCCACGTAGGCAGCCAGGTGCTCGCGCGTGTCCTGTGCCTTGTCACCGTAGGTCTTCAGTGTTCGATCGAAGATGATCAGGCTGGTCGCATAGGCGTGCATGTTGGTGTCGATCGCTTCGAAGGTGTTCTTGGCCGAATTGATCATCAGGCCGAACACCAGTGAGGTCATGACCACAAAGATATTGGCGACCAGGCGAACCACCGTGTTGGTTTCTTCATCTCGGTGACGAGCCGAGAGTTTGGGGTACCAATGCATCATGAGCAGGGATGCCGACAGCAGACATACGAAGACACCCGCTGCGATCCAGACCGATTCCATATGTGCGCCTTTTCGCTATACCGCCAGAAGATCGTGGCTCAAAACGCTGAGGCGTCAACTCGAAGGCTTCGACCGTCGCGGCGTTTGAGTCCATCTTGATCACCGCCACGCGCTGCGCGTGCTCCAACATCCGCGTACTGGCAACAGCACTGAGAGCGTCATGGACGCACGCTCAAGAGGGCGCGTGGAGGCCATAGAAACACAGCCTCCTTCGCGCCAATCACTCAGCGCCCTGCTGCGCTATCCCTGCCAACAACTTACCGTGCAATTCATGCAACGTCCGCTGCTCGTCAGCGGTCAATCCTGAGAGCACACGCTGCAGGTTGGCCACATGGGCTTCGAGAATGCCGTCGATCAATTCGAAGCCGGCCGAGGTCAGTGCCACCAGCACGCCACGGCGGTCGCTGGGGTGCTTGCGCCGCTCGATCAACCCGGCCTTTTCCAGGCGGTCGATGCGGCTGGTCATGCCGCCCGATGAAATCATCGCGCTCTCGTACAGCGCAGTGGGCATCAGTGCATAGGGCTCGCCCGAGCGGCGCAAGGTGGCGAGCAGGTCGAATTCACCGGCCTGCAGGCCGTGCTTGGTGAAGAACGGCAGCAGGTGATCGCGCGTGATCACCTGGCTCAGCTCACCCAGGCGGCCAATCACCGCCATGGAAAAACCATCCAGATCTGGCCGCTGTCGAAGCCACTGTTCGGCAGCCAATTGTGCGCGGTCGTGCATATCGCCCTCGATTTATCTTGATATCAAGATACTTTTCAAAAAGAATGTTTGCATCGTAACGCATCCACCCTCAGGAGACAGCTGCATGCCCGGCTCCCACTTTCGTCCCGTTCTCGCCTTGTCACTATTGCTGACCATCGGGGCCCTGATGGGGCTGACCAGCATCCTGGTGAAACTGGCCGGCAACGTCGGCTGGCCGGCCATGGCCTACCTGCTCTGGAGCTTGCTGGGCGGCGGTTTGCTGCTATTGCTGTTCACCTGGATACGCGGCGAGCGCCCTGGCATCAGCCCCGGATTGCTGGGTTATTACCTGGCCTCGGGTATGCTCAGCATCGCCGTGCCGAACGGCTTGCTGTTCAGCTCGATTGGCCATGTCGGCGCCGGCTTCGCCTCAATGTGCCTGGCCTTCCCGCCCCTGATCACCTACCTGCTGGCCCTGGCCTTGCGCATGGAAGGGCTGAGCCGCATTCGTCTGCTGGGCATCTGCATCGGTCTGGCCGGCAGCCTGCTGCTGGCGCTGGGCAAGCTCAACGCCGGTGACAGCCCCCTGCTGTGGGTGCTGGCGGCGCTTTGCGTGCCGGTGTTCCTGGCGTTCGGCAACATCTACCGCGCCCGCTATTGGCCGGCTGGTGCCAGCCCGCTATCCCTGGCCCCCGGCATGCTGCTCGGCGGCGCGCTGCTGCTGGTGCCGCTGGGTCTGTTCGGCGTCGACCTCGCACCCCGCCTGGAAGGTACTGCGGCAGTGGGCCTGCTGGCCTTGCAGATGTTGCTGTTCGCGGCGGTCTATGCGCTGTTCTTCGTCCTGCAGAATCTGGCCGGCACGGTGTTCCTCAGCCAGATCGGCTCGGTAGCGGCAATCACCGGCGCCGCCATCGCCATCGGCCTGCTCGGCGAACAGGGCAGCTTGTCGATGCTGCTGGCGGCGCTGTGCATCGTCGGCGGCGTGCTGCTGGTGGCCTGGCGTGGCGCGAAGGAAGCACAAGCATGAAGCGCCAGCGCGTAGGGCGGATCGGGACGCCGACCGCTCGTAGCGCAGCGAACAGTCCGCCGATCAGCGCCCTCGCACGCATCAATCGTCATAAAGCCCTTCATCCGTCTCCGGGCCTCCCGCCCAGTCCAGGGGATAGCGTCCACTCTCGACGTCTCGGTGAAAAGTGGAATAAGGCCAGTCACTTACCCGCTGCACCAAGCCATGCTTGAGCGGGTTGATGTGGATGTAATCGAGATGGCGGCAGAAATCCTCATCGTCACGAATCAGGTGCTCCCAGTAACGACGTTGCCAGATGCCACGCTCACGGCGGCGCAGCAGAATCTTCGAGCGCCATTCCTCAGCCGGCACATCACGGGAAAAGAGCATCTTTATCAGGCGCCAGCGCAGTGCGAAATCAGCCTCGCCCTGCGGAAGCTCGATCAGGCAGTGGAGATGGTCGGGCAATACTACCCAGCCATGGATCTGGAACGGATGGCTGCGGCGAACGATACGCACGGCCTCGCGCAAGACGCCGATATTGCGGACAAGCAGATCGTTACCATGGCGAACACGCAGGGCGTGAGTGAAGAAGTAGGTGCCACCCGGACACCAGATGCGGCGGTAGTTGGGCATGAGACGTCGTCCTTGACAGTCCTGGTGAGCAAGAGTCTAGACGACCGGTTGCCTAAATACCTCAACCTTTAACGGCGTACTGCTTCGCGAGTACGCCCTACATCGCTAAAGGCCGTAGAGGCGCGCTTCGCCCCAGGCAGCGGGCATTTCCACACCCGCCTCATTCCTAACGCGTAGGGCGGACTCAGGAGCGAAGCGAACAGTCCGCCAGGTCACGCCAAGCCTGGTACTACGACGATCGCTCGAAACTCCATTGGCGTACTGCTACGCACACGGTTCGCCGCCCGGTACGCCCTACATCGGGGACTGCAAAACGCAAGAACCCCGCCGAAGCGGGGCTCTCGGAAGCAGCTAACGAATCACTTCTTGCCCAGCTTCTTCAGCTCTTCGTCGCGCAGTTCGCGACGCAGGATCTTGCCGACGTTGGTGGTCGGCAGCATGTCGCGGAACTCGACGGCCTTGGGCACCTTGTAGCCGGTGAGGTTGGCGCGCATGTGCTCCATCACCTGTTCCTTGGTCACACTCTCGCCTGGTTTGACCACGACGAACACCTTGATCGCCTCGCCGGATTTTTCGTCCGGAATACCGATGGCGGCACACTGCAGCACGCCCGGCAGGGTTGCCAGCACGTCTTCCAGTTCGTTCGGGTAAACGTTGAAGCCGGACACCAGAATCATGTCCTTCTTGCGGTCGACGATACGCAGGTAGCCGTCTTCCTGGATCAGACCGATGTCGCCGGTCTTCAGCCAGCCTTCGGCGTCGAGGATTTCGTCGGTGGCTTCCTGGCGTTGCCAGTAGCCCTTCATCACCTGCGGGCCTTTCACGCACAGCTCGCCGATCTCGCCGATCGCCAGTTCCTGGCCGTCGTCGTTGACGATCTTGCACAGGGTCGATGGCACCGGAATGCCGATGGTGCCGAGCTGGATGGCGCTGAACGGGTTGACCGTGGCCACCGGGCTGGTCTCGGTCATGCCGAAGCCTTCGCAGATGGCGCAACCGGTGACGTCCTTCCAACGCTCCGCGGTTGCCAGTTGCAGGGCCATACCGCCGGAAACGGTGAGTTTCAGGCTGGAGAAGTCCAGCTTGCGGAAATCCTCGTTGTTGCACAGGGCCACGAACAGGGTGTTGAGGCCGACGAAACCGGTGAAGCGGTACTTGGCCAGGTCCTTGACCACTGCCGGCAGGTCGCGCGGGTTGGTCAGCAGGATGTTGTGACCACCGATCAGCATCATCGCCATGCAGTGAAAGGTGAAGGCGTAGATGTGGTAAAGCGGCAGCGGCGCGATCAGCACCTCGCAGCCTTCATCGAGGTTGGCGCCCATCAGCGCCTTGACCTGCAGCATGTTGGCCACCAGGTTGCGATGGGTGAGCATCGCGCCCTTGGCCACGCCAGTGGTGCCGCCGGTGTACTGCAGCACGGCGACATCGCCATTGTTCGGATTGGCTTCGCTGAAGCTCTGGCCACGGCCCTTGGCCAGGGCATCGTTGAGTTTGACTGCCTTGGGCAGGTTGTAGGCCGGCACCATCTTCTTCACGTGCTTGATCACGGCATTGACCAGCAGACGCTTGAAGGTCGGCAACATGTCGCCGACTTCGGTGACGATCACCGTCTTCACGCCCGTCTTGGGCACGACCTGCTCGGCCAGGTGGGCCATGTTGGCCAGGCAGATCAGCGCCTTGGCGCCGGAGTCGTTGAACTGGTGTTCCAGCTCCCGCGCGGTGTACAGCGGGTTGGTGTTGACCACCACCAGGCCGGCGCGCATGGCACCGAATACCACGATGGGGTACTGCAGCACGTTGGGCAGTTGCACGGCGATACGGTCGCCGGGCTTGAGATCGGTGTGTTTCTGCAGGTAGGCGGCGAAGTCACCGGACAGCGTGTAGATCTCGCCGTAGGTGAGCGTCTTGCCCAGGTTGCTGAAAGCAGGCTTGTCAGCGAAGCGTTGGCAGGACTCTTTCAGTACCGCGAGGATGTTCGGGTACTGATCGGGATTGATTTCGGCAGCAACCCCAACGGGATACTTGTCCTTCCAGAAGTTTTCGGTCATGGAAGCCCACTCCTAAGCAACAGCTGATCTTCACCGCGCGAGGGCGGTTGTTTGTTGTGTGTATAGCTCGCTTTCCCGCTGACCCAGGGGCCCGGAAGCGCGCCGAGAGTAGCAGCTTTGCCAGAGGCCGACCAGCACCAAACATGGGCTCAAGAGTCGCAAAAGTGACCGAAAAAGACCGCGCAGTCACAGACGATCCTTATCTTCGTGAACCCGCGAAAAGCCTCTAGCGCGCATATTACAGCGCGTAGAGCCTAGCTCGTCTCTGCCGGTGATGCAGCACTGGGCTGCATGAAACACGCGAAGGTAGTTACCAAATCACAACAATTGGACTGCCCGAGGACAGTTGAGGCGGGAAAGCCCCTCCCCCAACAGTGGGGAGGGGCTTTGGGTCAGGCGATGTCGCGCAGCTCGCGACGCAGGATCTTGCCGACCGGGGTCATCGGCAGTGAGTCCTTGAACACGATGTGCTTGGGCACCTTGTAGCCGGTGAAGTTTTCCTTGCAGTAGGCCTTGAGCTCTTCCGCGGTGACGCCGCCGTCACGCGGCACCACGAACAGCTTGACCGCCTCCCCGGACTTCTCGTCCGGCACGCCGATGGCCGCGCAACTGGCGACTTTCGGGTGGGCCATGACCACGTCCTCGATCTCGTTGGGGTACACGTTGAAACCCGAGACGATGATCATGTCCTTCTTGCGGTCGACGATACGCACGAAGCCGTCGGCGTCGATCACGGCAATGTCGCCGGTCTTGAACCAGCCTTCTGCGTCGAGCACTTCGGCGGTCGCTTCCTCACGCTGCCAGTAGCCCTTCATCACCTGCGGTCCCTTGATGCACAACTCGCCGCGCTCACCCAGCGGCATCTCGTTGCCGTCGTCGTCGATCACCTTGAACGCCGTGCCCGGCACCGGAATGCCGACAGTGCCCAGACGCGCCTTGTCGCCGTAGGGGTTGGTACTGGCCACCGGCGAGGTTTCGGTCAGGCCGTAGCCTTCGACCACGGTGCAACCGGTCATCTGCTGCCAGCGCTCGGCAGTCGCCTTGACCAGCGCGGTACCGCCGGAGTTGGTGACCTTGAGGTTGGAGAAGTCGAGGTTCTTGAACTCGGGATGATCCATCAGCGCGACGAACAGCGTGTTCAGCCCCAGCAGCGCGGAAAACTTCCACTTGCCCAGCTCCTTGACGAAGCCGGGAATGTCGCGTGGATTGGTGATCAGCACGTTCTGGTTGCCGTTGACCATCATGCACATGCAATTCGCGGTGAAGGCATAGATGTGGTAGAGCGGCAGCGGCGCGATCATGATCTCCTGGCCCTGCTTCATCAGCGGCGTGCCGTCTTCACCGAGCTGCGCCAGGCAGGCGTCCACCTGCAGCATGTTGGCCACCAGGTTGCCGTGGGTGAGCATGGCGCCCTTGGCCACGCCGGTGGTGCCGCCGGTGTATTGCAGCACGGCGATGTCGTCGTGGCTGGCTTTGACCGGCGTCAGCGTCTGGCCGTGGCCCTGCTTGAGAACCTGCTTGAAGGAAATAGCCTGGGGCAGATGGTAGTCGGGCACCATCTTCTTGACCTTCTTCACCACGGTGTTGACCAGCCAGCCCTTGAGACTCGGCAGCATGTCGCCCATCTTGGCTTCGATCAGGTACTCGATCTCGGTATCCGGCAGCACTTCCTGCACCAGCTTGCCGAACATGTTCAGGTACACCAGCGCTCTCACCCCGGCATCCTTGAACTGGTGGCGCATCTCGCGCGCGGTGTACAGCGGGTTGGTGTTGACCACGATCAGCCCGGCGCGCATGGCGCCGAACACGGCGATCGGATACTGCAACACGTTGGGCATCTGCACCGCGATACGATCGCCCGGCTTGAGGTCGGTGTGCTTCTGCAGGTAGGCGGCGAAGGTCGCGGAGAGACGATCCAGCTCGGCATAGGTCAGCGTCACGCCGAGATTGCTGAAGGCCGGACGGTCGGCGAAACGTTTGCATGAGCGCTCGAATACTTCGATCACCGACTTGTAGCTGGACAGGTCGATATCGTTGGGCACGCCGGGCGCGCGCTTGTCGTTCCAGAAATCAGGTTGCATTGTTCTTGTCCTCTTCCCCTGAAGTGATCTGGCCCGCGGTGCGGGACTGCCCGGAAAGTAGCAGTTCAGAGCGGCGCCGCAAATAGCTCGAAGGCGTCATTGATGGGCTGAATTTCGCAATAAATGTAGTGATTCGTAACCGATCTTTGCGGCTGGGTAGAAATTCGACTGTGCTTTGCGTGATGACGGCCAAGGTGCACAATGCCGCCAACTCCCGGCACAAGGATTCGCCATGCGCCACGACGCCTTCGTTATCAACGCCAGCGATGGCACACCATTGCAGGTCAATCACTGGTACGGCGACGAGCCGCCACGCGCGGCGGTCATGCTGGCCCATGGCATGGCCGAGCACAGCCTGCGCTACGCACGCCTGGCTGAAGCCCTGGTCGCGGCAGGCTTCGCGCTCTACGCGCTGGATCAGCGCGGCCATGGCGCTACCGCCGAACGCGGTACCCTTGGCCACTATGCTGATGAAGACGGCTGGAGCAAGGTGGTCGGCGACCTGTCCACCCTCAACCACCACATTCGCCAGCAGCACCCGCATACGCCAATCTTCCTGTTCGGCCACAGCATGGGCAGCTACATCGGTATGGCCTATCTGCTGGGCCATAGCTGCAGCCTGCAGGGCGCCGTGCTGTCGGGCTCCAATTACCAGCCCGTGGCGCTGTACAGGGCCGCCAGACTGATCGCCGGCTTCGAGCGCTGGCGCCTGGGCCCCAAAGGGCGCAGCAAGGTCATCGATTTTCTCTCCTTCGGCTCGTTCAACAAGGCTTTCAAGCCCAACCGAACGGCCTTCGACTGGCTCAGCCGCGACCCGGCGGAAGTGGACAAATACGTGACCGATCCGCTGTGCGGTTTCGTCTGCACCACGCAGTTGTGGTGCGACCTGCTCGATGGCCTGCAGCACATCACCCCGCCCAGCAACCTGGCGCAGATCGATGCCGACCTGCCGCTACTGGTGATCGGCGGCTCGCGCGATCCAGTCAGCGACGGCAAGCGCCTGGGTGATCTGGCTGGCGCCCTGCGCGAAGCCGGCGTGCGCGACGTGCAACTGAAGATTTATCCCGAGGCCCGTCACGAGCTGCTCAACGAGAGCAATCGCGACGAGGTCACCGCCCACCTGATCGACTGGCTGCAGCAGGCGCTGAGCCATGGTCGAAGCCCAATCAAGGAGTGTCCATGACTCAGGTCACCAATATCCCCTACGAAGCCCTCAGCGTCGGCCAGCAAGCGGCCTTCGAGAAGACTGTGGAAGAGCGCGACGTACAGCTGTTCGCCGCCGTCTCCGGCGACAACAACCCGGTACACCTGGACGCCGCCTTCGCCGCCGAGACGATGTTCAAGGAGCGTATCGCCCACGGCATGTTCACCGGTGCGCTGATCAGCGCCGCCATCGCCTGCCGCCTGCCTGGCCCGGGCACCATCTACCTTGGCCAACAGCTGAAGTTCACCCGCCCGGTAAAACTCGGCGATACCCTGACCGTGAAGCTGGAAGTGCTGGAAAAGCTGCCGAAGAACCGCGTGCGCATCGCCACCCGCGTGTACAACCAGGACGGCAAGCAAGTGGTCGACGGCGAAGCCGAAGTGCTCGCCCCGGCCAGCGAGCAGACCGTGACCATGCCGCCGATGCCGCAGGTTACCGTCAACTGAGGCGCTGCAAGCTGGTGCGCGAACGCAGCGTCGCGCACCACTTTTGTTCTACACTCACAAACCTTGAGCGACCTGGCGCCGCATAAGCACATTTCTTTGTGCATTTCGCACAAAACTCTTTGACTACCTTACCAAGCAGCCCGCTGCGCTGCTTTCTGGCACGTCCCCTGCTATCGCCAAGGCTTCACCCCCTTACCGGAGCCAGGTCCATGAGCAACGCCACCCCCGATAGCGATTACCCCCTCAGCGAGGTGCCCAACGGCGCACGCAAGGGGCTGTTCTCCACCGCCATCCTGCTGTTCGGTTTCACCTTCTTCACCGCCACCATGTTCGCCGGCGGCAAGATCGGCATGGCCTTCGATTTCACCACCCTGCTCTGGGCTGCGGTGATCGGTAACCTGCTGCTCGGCCTGTATGCCGCCGTACTGGGCCTGATCGCCTGCCGCAGTGGTCTGAACTCGGTGCTGATGGGCCGTTTCTGCTTCGGCGAGGTAGGCAGCAAGCTGTCCGACATGCTTCTCGGCTTCACCCAGATTGGCTGGTACGCCTGGGGCACGGCGACCATCGCCATCGTCCTGGTGAAGATTCTCGGCCTGCCCGAAGGCCTGACCATCCCGCTGATGGTGCTGTTCGGCTTCGGTTTCTGCCTCACCGCCTTCGTCGGCTACAAGGGCCTCGACCTGCTCTCTCGTGTCGCCGTGCCGGCCATGCTGGTGCTGCTGGTGGTGTCACTGTGGATCGCCACCCGTGATATCGGCGGCCTCGCCGGCCTGCTCGCGGTCGAGCCCAAGGAGAGCATGAGCCTGAGCGTGGCGATCACCCTGGTGTTCGGCACCTTCGTCAGTGGCGCCACCCAGGCCACCAACTGGACGCGTTTCGCCAAGAGCGGCCGCGTCGCGGTGCTGGCCAGCCTGTTCGGCTTCTTCATCGGCAATGGTCTGATGATCGTCGCCGGTGCCTACGGCGCCATCGTCTACCAGCAACCGGACGTGGTCGAAGTGCTGGTGCTGCAGGGCCTGTCCATGGCTGCCGTGATCATGCTGTTCCTCAACCTGTGGACGACCCAGGACAACACCATCTACAACTTCGCCGCCGCCGGCTGCAACCTGCTGCGCACCGGCAAGCGCAAGACCGTGACCCTGGCCGGCGCGGCCATCGGCACGCTGCTGGCCATTGGCGGCATGTACGAGATGCTGATTCCCTTCCTGATCCTGCTCGGCTCGATCATCCCGCCGATTGGCGGCGTGATCATGGCCGACTTCTTCTACGGCCATCGTGCACGCTATCCGAAACTGGCCGATGCACGTCTGCCCGCATTCAACTGGGTCGGCTTGGGCGCCTACCTGATCGGTGCACTGAGCGCCTACTTCTCGCCCTGGGTCGCGCCGCTGGTGGGCATCGCCGTGGCAGCTGCGGCCTACGTCGTGCTGTTCGAGCTGAACAAGGCCCTGGTCGGCCGTCAGCAGGTCGCTGGCGCGTGAGCCTGACCGTCGTCGATGTGCTCGCCCTGCCCGGCTTAGACAGCATGCATCTGCGTGCTGGCCAGGCCGGGCGCGACAATGCCGTGCGCTGGCCGTACGTGGCCGAGAACGAAGGTATCGCCGACTGGGTGATGGGCGGCGAGCTGATCTTCGTCACCGGCATCAACCACCCGCGCGACGAGGCCAACCTGCTGCGCCTGGTGTGTGAGGGTCATGAGCGTGTGGTCGCCGGCCTGGTCATCCTCACCGGCGCCGAGTTCATCCAGGCCATCCCGCCCAGCGTCATCGCAGAGGCCGAACGCCTGAACCTGCCGCTGATCGAGCAGCCCTACGCGCTGAAGATGGTGGTGGTCACTCAGGCCATCGGCACCGCGCTGGTGCAGGCGCAGCAACTCGGCCGTTCGCGCCAGCACGTGCTGGAGCAGGTACTCGACGGTGATTACCAGTCGCTCGACGTTTTGCTGCAACGCGGCGACAGCCTCGGGCTAGCGCTGCACGTACCGCGTCAGGTGGCGCTGCTGCGTCTCGACGGCAGCGAGCAATTGTTCGGTGATCTGCCCGACGAAGACGCCGAGCGCCAGCTGCAGAGCCGCCAGCAACTGCTGCAACGGCGCCTGGAACAGAGCCTCGGCGAACTCGGTGACGCGCTGCCACTGGTCAGCCAGGGCCGTCACTGGATCGCCCTGCCGCCCTGCCCCGATGCCCACGCCGAAGCGCGCAACCGTCAGGCCATGACCGCGCTGCTCGACGAGTTGCGCCCGCAGCTCGGCCCGCTACGCCTGTTTCTGGGTCTGGGCAGCAGCGGTTGCGATGCACCGCGTTTCGCCCAGGGCCTGGGTGAGGCGCGCCAGGCTCTGGCCGTGGCGCAACGCTTTCCCGAGCGCCTGGGTCTGTGCAGTTTCAATGAATTGGGCGTGCTGGAGCTGCTCGGTGCGATCCGCGACCGCAGCTTGCTTGATCGCTTCGTCGAGCGCGTGGTCGGCCCGCTGATCGGCGACGACTCGCGCCACCAACCGGTGCTGATGCCGACGCTGGAGGCCTGGTTCGCCGAGAACGGCAACCTGGCCCTGGCCGCGCAACGCCTCAACGTTCACCGCAATACCCTGAGCTACCGTTTACAGCGCATCGAAGCGCTGACCGGCTGCTCGTTCGAAGATCCGCACGACCGCCTGAACATCAGCGTCGCGCTGTTGATCCGGCGCCTGTCGTCGCCTGCCTGAGAGGAAACCTGATGATCATCCACAATGCCCGCCTACGCGGCCGCGACGGCCTGCACCGCATTACCCTGGACGATGAGCGCATCGCCGCCATCGACGCCCAGCACGCCCTGCATCCCATTGCAGAAGGCGACCTGGACGCTGCCGGCAATCTGGTCGTGCCGCCCTTCGTCGAGCCGCATATCCACCTCGATGCCACCCTCACCGCCGGCGAGCCGGCCTGGAACATGAGCGGCACGCTGTTCGAAGGCATCGAACGCTGGGCCGAGCGCAAGGCGCTGGTCACCCATGAAGACACCAAGACGCGCGCCAAGAAGACCATCGACATGCTGGTCGACCACGGCATCCAGCACGTGCGCACCCACGTCGACGTCACCGACCCGACCCTGGCCGCGCTCAAGGCCATGCTCGAAGTGCGCGAGGAAACTCGTCATCTGATCGACCTGCAGATCGTCGCCTTCCCGCAGGAGGGCATCGAGTCCTACGCCAACGGTCGCGCGTTGATGGAGCAAGCCATCGAACTGGGCGCCGACGTGGTAGGTGGCATCCCCCACTTCGAGAACACCCGTGACCAGGGCGTGTCGTCGATCAAGTTCCTCATGGATCTGGCCGAACGCAGCGGCTGCCTGGTGGACGTGCACTGCGACGAGACCGACGATCCGCAGTCGCGCTTTCTCGAAGTGCTGGCCGAGGAAGCCCGCGTGCGCGGCATGGGCGCACGGGTCACCGCCAGCCACACCACGGCCATGGGCTCCTACGACAACGCCTACTGCTCCAAGCTGTTCCGCCTGCTGAAAATGAGCGGCATCAGCTTCATCTCCTGCCCCACCGAGAGCATCCACCTGCAGGGCCGCTTCGACACCTACCCGAAGCGCCGCGGCCTGACCCGCGTGGCCGAGATCGATCGCGCCGGCATGAATGTCTGCTTCGGCCAGGATTCCATCGTCGACCCCTGGTACCCGCTGGGCAACGGCAACATCCTACGCATCCTCGAAGCCGGCCTGCACATCTGCCACATGCTCGGCTACGAAGACCTCAAGCGCAGCCTGGATCTGATCACCGATAACTCGGCGCGCGCCCTGGCGCTGGGTGATCGTTACGGGCTGGAGGCCGGTCGCCCGGCCAACCTGCTGATCCTGTCGGCGCCGGACGATTACGAGATGGTGCGCAGCCAGGGCCACGCACTGGTGTCGGTACGTCACGGCAAGGTGCTGATGCGCCGCACGCCGGCACAGATCGAGTGCGCCTGACGCTCAAATGTGGGAGGGGCCTTAGCCGCGATACCTGTCAAGGGCGCGGCTAAAGCCACTCCTACACGCCCTACTTCTTCCGCATGCTGGGGCCATGTCGTCGCTCAAACCATCCCTTGGGCACATCGCCCAGTTTGATCCCCCATAACCGGCAGAAGAGCAAACACGATAATCCTCATGCGAACAGCGACCGTGGGAGCGGCTTCAGCCGCGATTACCCTAGAAGAGCTCGCGGCTGAAGCCGCTCCTACAACTGCGAAACCGCCCTACTCCACCCGCACGCTGGCGGTCATCCCGGCGCTCAGCACCATGCTCTCGGGCACCTGATCGAGCTTGATACGCACCGGAATGCGCTGCGCCAGGCGTACCCAGTTGAAGGTCGGCTCGACATCGGCCAGCAACTGCCCGTCCGGGCTGGCGTTGCGGTCGGTGATGCCGCGACTGATGCTCTCCACCTCGCCACGAAGCTGCTGGTCACCGCCCATCAACCAGACCTCCACCGGCGCGCCGACCTGAATGCGCGGCAGCTTGGTCTCCTCGAAATACGCCTGTACGTAGAACGACTGGGTATCGACCAGCGCCATCACCGCCTGCCCGGCATTCACGTAGTTGCCCTGCGCCAGCACCAGGTTGGTAATCTGCCCATCGCGCGGGGCGTGCACTTCGCTACGCGCCAGATTCAGTTCGGCCACACGTAGATCGGCCTGCGCTTCGCGGTATTCGCTGCGCGCCATCTCGGCATTGATCTGCGCGTTTTCCAGCAGCTCGGCACTGATCGCCTGGGCGCCCAGACGGGAGCGGCGCGAGGCCTCGTGCTCGCGCAGGCTCAACTGCTGGCGGCGAATATCCACCACCGCCCTGGCCTTCTCCACCGCCGCTTGATAGCGGTCGCGGTCGATGCTCATCAGCAGGTCACCCGCCTTGACCTGCTGGTTGTCGCGCACCTTGAGCTCGACCACCCAGCCGGACACGTCCGGAGCGATGGTCACCACGTCGGCGCGCACGCGGGCGTCGCGCGTCCAGGGCGAATACATGTAGTGCTGCCAGATCCAGGAGCCGGCGAAGATCGCCGCCACCACCATGGCCAGGGTGATGCCGACACGGATGGTCGAACGCATATCGCTCTCCTTAATGTCTCCGCAAAGCTTGTTCAGCATCTCGCGAGCTAGAGCCATGCAAGGCAAAAACAGGCGAGGAAGCGGAGTTTACGAGTTTGTAAATGAGCATTACTCGCTTCGCTCGCCCTTTCGGGCCGCACTGAAGTGCGTTAGCCGCAAGCGGCTTTCCGACCCTGTTTTTAACGCCGCAGGGCCGACGCGCAGCAGGTGCTGGCAAGCTTTCAAGTCGCCAGGACGGCGATTACCGCCGCCAGCACGCAGACATACAAGGCACAATCGAACAGGGCTTCGTGCCAGATCCAGCGCGACAGTCCGATGCGCTGCAACCCCAGGCGCAACACGCCGGTCAGCAACAGCGCCAATACCGCGTAGGCCGCCATCGGGCTCAGCAATACGCCGCCCAGCGACCACTCATGCAAGCCCATGGGCTTCTCCCTTCAAACGGCACCATCGGTGCCAGCCGTTTTGCAGCTGCAACAGCGCCGCCTCGGCCAGGCGCTTGTCGATGCTCGGCGTGCAGGCGCGCAAGGCCTGTTGCAGTTCGGCCACCGCTGCATTCAGGTCATCTTCACGGCCTGGCGCGGGGCCATGCTCTAGTGCGTCATCGAGGCGTTCCAGAAAACGCCGCTGCGACCGCGCCAAGCCGACATCGGCATTGGCCAGGCACTTGCGCAGATGCAGCAGCTCATCGCCCAGGTCGAGAGCGGCCACGCCATCGTCCCAGCGGCTGCGAGCCTGATCCGGACGCGCCGGATAATGCCGCGCCAACTGCAGCAGACGATCAGCCATGCGCCCGCCGAACCAGTTTTCGGCACGCCCCAGGTCGCGACGGGTCAAGCGTCCGAGGTCGGCCAGGATCGCCTGCATCAGGCGGCGGCCATGCCAGACCGGATTGCGCAGCACTACCAGCTTGAACGCCATCACCGCGCAACCCACGCCTATCAGCATGCCGGGCGCCTCATTGAGGAAGAACTCGACGTTGTAACCGACACCCGCCGCCGGCAGGCAGAGCACGATGAAATGCAGGCAAAACGAGGTCGAGGTCGCAGCCGTCGCCGGCTTGGCCATGCCCAGCACACCGAAGAACAGCGGCACGCCCAGCACCATGCAGAGCATCACGAAGCCGTCGATCTGCGGCATCAGGATCTGCCCGACGAAGAACGCTACCGGCAGTGCGTAGAAGATGCCGCGCAGGAACATCATGCCGATTTGCGGCGCCGCTTCGAGCCGCGCGAACAGGCTGCACACCACGCAGGCCAGCAGCAGCGCACCGGTGGCGTGGGTCCAGCCAGTGGCCAGCCAGAATGCAGCCAGCACCAGGAAGGTCAGCGCGCTGCGCGAGCCATACACCAGCGCGGTCTGCCAGTCGTAATGCCAGGACAAGGCGCGCGGCGCATCGGCCGGCGCTCTGCCCTCCTCGACCGCGAGCAAGGCACGACTGGCATCCTCGACACGCAACAGCAGCACCATCAACCGCTCCAGGAATAGTTGCTGGCCACTGCTCAGTTCTTCGTCCTGCGCCGCCTGGCGCAGTTGCTCGACCAACTCCAGCAAGTCTGCCGGTTGTGCCTGCTGCAGGCGCTCATCCACCACTTGCAGCCAGGGCGCGACAGCCTGCGCCTCGGTGCTGCTCAGTTGCCGCCACTGTCGCGCCACACCGCGGGCCAGACGCAACATGCCGAGCAGATCACGGCTCAGCACCCTCAGCGCCACGGCTCGCTGCCGCCCTTGCGCGCCCTCGAACCAGGCATGCTCACGCTGAGCATCCACGGCGACGATCCGCGCCAGCACTTCCAGCAAGCCTTGCCGCGCGTCGGCCTCACCAGCCAGCGCCTGACGCGACGCCGCTACTCCAGCCTGCCAGGCGTTACGCGCCTGCTGCGCCAGTTGCCGCTCGACCCGCTGCGGCCAGAGCAAGGCACTGCTCAGGGTCGCGCAGGTGATGCCCAGGCAGATTTCCGTGCAGCGGGCGATGGCCTCGTCGAACACCACATGCGGCTTGCCGATGGCCGGCAAGGCGATGATCGCCACGGTGTAGCCGGCCAGCACGAAAGAGTACGACCAGGCGCTGCGCAACATGGTCGAGGATGCCGTGCACAGCGCCAGCCACAGGGCGAACACCAGCACGAACAACAGCGGCGCCTGGGCGAACAGGCCCATCATCACCACGGCCATGAAGGTGCCGACCAGCGTGCCGAGCAGCCGTGCCAGGCCCTTCTGCACCACCATGCCAGACAGCGGCTGGGCGACGATGAAGGCGGTCATCAGCGCCCACTGCGGTTGTTCCAGGCCGAAACGCAACGCGCACCACAGCGCCAGACCGCCGCCGAGCAGGGTCTTGATGGCAAATTGAACGGCTTGCGAGCTTGGCGCGAGAGACGCCAGCAAGGAATCACGCACGATGGCTACCTGAAAGAATCTCAGCCCTGAACATAGCTGTAGCGATTGAGTTGTGCCTCCGTGCGAAACTCAATTATTAGCTAGCTAAGCATTTATGTCCAGAAGGTGCTGCGACCTCAGGCGGGCAACGCGCAAATAAAAAAAGGGCGACCGAAGTCGCCCGAATTGCCTTGCGTGCCCAGTGAACTGGAAGGATCAGCTCTGCTTGCGCTTGTGCGCATCCTTCCAGATGAAGTAACCAACACCCCCGAAGAACGCGACCATCAGAAGTACGGTGCCGACTCCGGCGAGAACCACTGTATCGACGAACATGGCTGCCTCCTGTTGTGCCTGTCTGTCTGGGATGGCTTCACGTTATCAGCGCTGGCGGCGGGAAAATTGATCTGGGTCAATGGCCGACGAGCAGGCGCGAGCGGGCCTGCGGGAATACTGACGCAGGTCAAGAAATCGAGAGGGTACGAGGCGCGAAGCACAGCCTGGCAGCCGTGCACAACGATTGAACGGCGGGAATTTCAGCGTTTCTTGGGTTTGCTCTTGGACTTCTTCTTGGCCTTGCCGATCGGCAACACCTGCTCGAAAACCTGACGCATCTCGTTGAGGCGCTTGTCGTTGAGATCGTGGATACGCTTGTCGCGCTCGGCGGCGAAATCGATCAGCTTGTCGTCATTGCTCATAGCGGAAACCGGATCAGGCGAAAGGTCAGGTTCAGGCGTGGCGCGCAGGTTTGGCGCGTCTTCGCCACTTGGTGCTGCCAATGATGCTGGGTCGGCCCGCGCATGACCAGTAGCGAAGCATGCTCCAGCGTCAACGAATGTTCGATGCGCGTGCTGCCAACCCGGCGCAGATCGAAACGCCGGCTGCCGCCGAGGTTGAGCGAAGCGATCAATGGATTGCGCCCCAGCTCCGGCTCAGCATCGCTGTGCCAGCCCATGGAGTCCTGGCCGTCGCGGTAATGATTGAGCAGCACGGCATTGAGCGATTGCCCGACTTCTTTCTCGACCCGTTGGCGAATCTCGTTCAACAGCGGCGTCCAGGGCAAGGGCTCGTGGATCTTCCCGGAATAGCGATAACGCGCCTCGGGGTCGCCATACCAGGCCGTCAGCCGTGGTGTGCGGTGATAGCGACCATGGATGAACAACTCAGGTTGCTGCCAGGGCGTTTGCTCGACTAGTGCTTGCAGCCAGCTATCGGCCAGGGCAGCGTCGACCCAGCCGGGCAGATAATCCAGCTCGGCATCGGCAAGTGCGGGCAAGGGGTCGGCGAACAGCATGACAACACTCCGGAGCTAATACCTAGCAAAAGCTAAAAGTCTCGCGAGCTAGAGCCATGCAAGGCGCAACGACCAACGGGAGTAACAGCCAAAGGCTGGCCCGAAGGGTGAGCGCCAGCGAATCAAACTGGCGAGGAACGGCCGGGGTCGCGTTCGACTGTACTTTTGTACATGAGCATTACTCGCCAGCTTTTAACGCAGCAGGGCCGACGCGCAGCAGACTTTTAATCAGACTTCAACGTCTACCCACAGCCCTTGTCGGGGCAGATCACCTAGCGCTTGCTCCACCTCTTCCGGCTCGGCCTCAGCCAGTTGCTCGGGGGTGTAGCCACGCCGCTGGCGGCGGCGCTGTTCTTCGCGCAGCAGCTCCTCGGTTTCCTGTGGATGGCGCTTGTCGAGGCTAAGCGCACTTTCCTTGGCGCTGCCTTCGGCCGGGGTCACCGGAGGAATCTCGGGCCTGGGCTTGATCACGTCCTGCGTGGCAGTGACCGGCACCAAGCTATGGGGGATAGGTGGTAGCACGTTGCAGCACCTCCTTTGGTCAGGCTGTCGGCCCCGTGAGCCGCGACTTTAGCCGGTGCTCGCTACACTTTTGACTAAGCCGCACGGCAATAGTGCCATGACCGCTTTGGCCGTGGCGCCGCATCCGTTACCATAGCCGGCTTTTTCACGCGGGAGACAGACAGGCATGGCGCAATATCAACCGGGGCAACGCTGGATCAGTGACAGCGAAGCGGAATTGGGTCTGGGAACCATCCTCGCTGAGGACGGCCGCCTGCTCACCGTGCTCTACCCGGCCACCGGCGAAACCCGCCAGTACGCTACGCGCAATGCCCCGTTGACCCGTGTACGCTTCGCCCCGGGTGACGAGATCACCCATTTCGAGGGTTGGAAGCTCACCGTGCAGGAAGTCGAGGACGTCGACGGCCTGCTGGTCTACCACGGCCTCAATGCCCAGCATCAGCCGGTCACCATGCCGGAAACTCAGCTGTCGAACTTCATCCAGTTCCGCCTGGCCAGCGACCGCCTGTTCGCCGGCCAGATCGACCCGCTGGCCTGGTTCGCCCTGCGTTACCACAGCCTCGAACACAACAGCCGCCTGCTGCAGTCGTCCCTCTGGGGCCTAGGCGGTGCGCGCGCGCAACCGATCGCCCACCAGTTGCACATCGCCCGTGAAGTGGCTGACCGCATTGCCCCGCGCGTACTGCTGGCCGACGAAGTGGGTCTGGGCAAGACCATCGAAGCCGGCCTGGTGATTCATCGCCAGCTGCTCTCCGGTCGCGCCAGCCGCGTGCTGATCCTGGTGCCGGAAAACCTGCAGCACCAGTGGCTGGTGGAAATGCGCCGCCGTTTCAACCTCGACGTCGCCCTGTTCGATGCCGAGCGTTTCATGGAAAGCGACGCCAGCAACCCCTTCGAGGATTGCCAGCTGGCGCTGGTCGCCCTGGAATGGCTGAAGGACGACGAGAAGGCCCAGGACGCCCTGTTCGCCGCCGGCTGGGACCTGCTGGTGGTCGACGAAGCCCACCACCTGGTCTGGCATCCGGAGCAGGCCAGCGCCGAATACTCGCTGGTCGAGCAACTGGCCGAGGTCATCCCCGGCGTGCTGCTGCTCACCGCCACCCCGGAACAGCTCGGCCAGGACAGCCACTTCGCCCGTCTGCGCCTGCTCGACCCCAATCGCTTCCATGATCTTCAAGCCTTCCGCGCCGAAAGCAGCCAGTACCGCCCGGTGGCCGAAGCGGTGCAGGAACTGCTCGACCAGGGCAAGCTCAGCGCCCAGGCGCGCGACGCCATCGGCGGCTTCCTCGGTGATGAGGGTCGCGAACTGCTGGACGCCATCGACGGCGGCGACCAAGAAGCACGCGCCCGCCTGGTACGCGAGCTGCTGGATCGCCACGGCACCGGTCGCCTGCTGTTTCGCAACACCCGTGCTGCCGTACAGGGTTTCCCTGAGCGCGAGCTGCATCCCTACCCGCTGCCGAGCCCCGATGAATATCTGGAACTGCCGCTGGGCGAGCACGCCGAGCTGTACCCGGAGGTCAGCTACCAGGCGCAGGACGATATCGACGAAGAGCAACGCTGGTGGCGCATCGACCCGCGCGTCGAGTGGCTGATCGACACCCTGAAGATGCTGAAGAAATTCAAGGTGCTGGTGATCTGCGCCCACGCCGAGACCGCGCTGGATCTGGAAGACGCCCTGCGCGTGCGTTCCGGCATCCCCGCCACGGTGTTCCATGAAGGCATGAGCATCCTCGAGCGCGATCGCGCGGCGGCCTACTTCGCCGACGAAGAATTCGGCGCACAGGTGCTGATCTGCTCGGAAATCGGCTCCGAAGGCCGCAACTTCCAGTTCGCCCATCACCTGGTGCTGTTCGACCTGCCGGCCCACCCGGACCTGCTCGAGCAGCGCATCGGCCGTCTCGACCGTATCGGCCAGAAACATCGCATCCAGCTGCACGTACCTTACCTGGAGAACAGCCCGCAGGAGCGTCTGTTCCAGTGGTACCACCAGGCGCTGAATGCCTTCCTCGCCACCTGCCCCACCGGCAACGCCCTGCAGCACCAGTTCGGCCCGCGCCTGCTGCCGCTGCTGGAAAACGGCGATGACGGCCAGTGGCAGCAACTGGTGGACGAAGCCACCGCCGAACGCATCCGCCTGGAGGGCGAGCTGCACAGCGGCCGTGACCGTCTGCTGGAACTGAACTCCGGCGGTGCCGGTGAAGGCGAGGCGCTGGTAGAAGCCATCCTCGAGCAGGACGATCAGTTCACCCTGCCGATCTACATGGAAGAGCTGTTCAACGCCTTCGGCATCGACAGCGAAGACCACTCCGACAACGCCCTGATACTGCGCCCCAGCGAGAAGATGCTGGATGCCAGCTTCCCCCTGGGTGATGACGAGGCGGTGACCATCACCTATGACCGCGAGCAGGCCCTGGCCCGCGAGGACATGCAGTTCCTCACCTGGGAACACCCCATGGTGCAGGGCGGCATGGACCTGGTGCTGTCCGGCTCGATGGGCAACACCGCCGTCGCACTGATCAAGAACAAGGCGCTCAAGCCCGGCACCGTGCTGCTGGAGCTGCTCTACGTCAGCGAAGTGGTCGGCCCGCGCAAACTGCAACTGGGGCGCTTCCTGCCACCGGCGGCGCTGCGTTGCCTGTTCGACGCCAATGGCAACGACCTGGCCGCCAAGGTCGGCTTCGAAACCCTCAACGACCAGCTCGAAAGCGTGCCGCGGGCCAGCGCCAACAAGTTCGTCCAGGCCCAGCGCGACGTGCTGGCCAAGCAGATCAACGACGCCGAAGCCAAGGTCATGCCGCGCCATGTCGAGCGCGTGAGTGAGGCCAAGCGTCGCCTGATCGCCGAACTGGACGAGGAACTGGCGCGCCTGGTCGCCCTGCGCGCGGTCAACCCGAGCGTGCGTGACAGCGAGATCGACGCCCTGCGCGAGCAGCGCGAACAGAGCCTGGCGATGTTCGACAAGGCCGCCCTGCGCCTGGAGGCGATTCGCGTATTGGTGGCCGGTTAAGTGCTGCTAGCCCCTCTCCCCCTGGGAGAGGGGTTGGGGTGAGGGTGCAATGCCCGCCACCTGCTGCCTAACCTGCGCAGTAGCCCGGATGCAATCCGGGAGCATGATGCCGACCATCCCCGGATTGCATCCGGGCTACGGCGCAAAAGCGTTACCCACCCAGCTCATCCAGCCTGTTGTGCAGAAACTGCCGATCCGGGCCCTGTTGCGCCAGCGCCAGGGCCTGGCGGTAGGCAGCGACTGCCTGCTCGCGCCGGCCAAGCCTACGCAGCAGGTCGGCCTGCGCCGCATGGGCCAGGTGGTAACCCTGCAGTTCGCCCGCAGCCAGTAGACGGTCGATCTCCGCCAGTCCCACCTGTTCACCGTCACGCATGGCCAGCGCCACGGCGCGGTTGAGTTCGATCACCGGCGACGGACTCAGGCGCAGCAGCTCGTCATACAGGCCGACGATCTGCACCCAATCGGTTTCTTCCAGACTGGCCGCCTCGGCATGCACCGCGGCAATCGCCGCCTGCAAGCTGTAGGGGCCGAAACGCCGCGAGTGCAGCGCCTGCAACACCAGCGCCTCGCCTTCGGCGATAAGCTCGCGATTCCACAGGCTGCGATTCTGGGCCTCCAGCAAAATCACCTCGCCATCGACGCCACTGCGCGCAGCGCGTCGCGATTCGTGCAGCAGCATCAGCGCCAGCAGCCCCTGCACTTCCGGCTCGGGCAGCAACTCCAGCAGCAGTCGTCCCAGGCGAATCGCCTCGTCGGACAGCTGGCTGCGGGTCAGCGAATCGCCGGAGCTGGCGAAATAGCCTTCGTTGAACACCAGGTAGACCACCCGCAGCACCGCCTCCAGCCGCTCGGGCAGCTCGCTGCGCCCCGGCACCTCATAGGGAATACGCGCATCGCGAATCTTTGCCTTGGCCCGCACGATGCGCTGGGCCAGGGTCGACGGGCTGGAGAGGAAAGCGCGGGCGATCTCCTCGGTGGTCAGGTCGCACACCTCGCGCAGGGTCAGCGCCACCTGGGCATCACTGGCCAACGCCGGGTGGCAGCAGGTGAAGATCAGGCGCAGGCGGTCGTCTTCGAGCAGTTCGCCGCCTTCGGCGTCGCTCTCATCTGGCAATTCGACCTGCTCGTCCAACGGCTGGAAGCGACGTTGCCGACGCAGGTTGTCGATGGCCTTGAAGCGCCCGGCGGAGACTAGCCAGGCGCGCGGATTGTCCGGCACACCGCCTTGCGGCCACTGCTCGACCGCGCTGCGAAACGCCTCGTGCAGCGCCTCCTCGGCCAGGTCGAAATCACCCAGCAGGCGGATCAGGGTAGCGAGCACACGGCGCGACTCCTCGCGGTAAAGGCGCTCGATCAGCTCGGTGACAGGTGGCGATATCGACATGCGCTTCTCCTGAACGAACGCATACGTTGCCCAATACTGCCGGCGGCGTCGAGTAGCGGCACGATCCGCCCCTCGATTTGGCATCCCTCGCGTTGGCAGCCGTTCGGTCGCTGGGCATAGTCGCGCCATTCCAGTGATGAAGGGAGTCTTGCTATGCGTTGGTTGCTGCTCGGTCTGGCGGGTGCTGCGGTATTTCTCTACGGCCGGATCACCGGCGATGCACAGCTCAGCCTGCTGACCAAGGGCATCCCGGTGATCGCCCTGCTGCTTTGGCTGCGCCAGGCGCCAGCCGGCACCTACCGCCGCTGGATCGTCGTGGGTCTGGTGTTCTCCCTGGCCGGCGACATCCTGCTGGACTGGCCCGGCGATCTGTTCGTCTTCGGCCTAGGCGCCTTCCTGCTCGGCCACCTGGCTTACCTACGCGCCTACTGCTCCGACAGCCGGCAACCGGCCCTGCCCGCCCTGCTGCTGGCGCTGATCGCTGGTGGCGCGATGTTCGCCATACTGGCCAGCAGCGGCCTGGGCGAGCTGCTGATCCCGGTGGCCTGCTATGCTACCGCTATTTGTCTGATGCTCTGGCGCGCCCTGGCCCGCATCGGTCACCCGCATCTGCAGCCGCGCTCCACCTGGCTCGCAGCCGGCGGCGCCGCACTCTTCGTGCTGTCCGACAGCCTGATCGGCATCGACCGCTTCGTCGCCAGCTTCGACGCCGCGCCTTACGCCATCATCCTCACCTACTGGCTCGGCCAGTGGGGCATCGCTGCCTCGGCCTTTCAGCGCGTCAAGGCCTGATACCTTCGGGCGAGCAGTCGGGAAAGCCCTGACTATTGCCCGCACTTGGCTAGGCTTTGTACGAAAAGTGCCTGCGCTCGGTGATGCTGCGTTGAACCCCCTCTCAGAATGCTCATTTACAACACGTAAACTGCGCTTCTTCGAGGGGTTTCGCCTTGCCTGACCATCGCTCGACGACTTTTCGTACAGAGCCTAAAATGCCGGCCTTTTCCGCTACCTGTTGCGACTGCCGTGAGCCAAGAACCTGATCGTCTATTCGCCCAGCCTCTACCCGAGGTGCCCGACTTCGTCTTCAACGAGGATGTGGTGCGGGTCTTCCCCGACATGATCAAGCGTTCGGTGCCGGGCTACCCGACCATCGTCGAGAACATCGGCGTGCTCGCTGGCCAGTTCGCCCAGCCGCATACCACCCTGTACGACCTCGGCGCCTCGCTCGGTGCAGTGACCCAGGCCCTGCGCCGCCATGTGCGCGTCGACGGTTGCAAGGTAATCGCCGTGGACAACTCCTCGGCCATGGTCTCGCGTTGTAGCGAATACCTGCATGCCCAGGACGCCATGTTCCAGGAGCTGCTGCCGGTGGAGGTGATCGAGGCCGATATTCTCGCCCTCGACCTGCAGCCCACCTCATTGGTCACGCTCAACTTCACCCTGCAGTTCATCCCGCCGGAGCGGCGCCTGGAGCTGCTCACGCGCATTCGCCAGGCACTGTTGCCGGGTGGCGCACTGATTCTCTCGGAGAAGCTGCGCTTCGAAGACGCCGCCGAGCACGAGCTGCTTACCGAGCTGCATGTCGCCTTCAAACGCGCCAACGGCTACAGCGAACTGGAGATCGCGCAGAAGCGCAGCGCCATCGAAAAGGTGATGCTGCCCGACAGCCTCGAACAGCACCGCGAACGGCTATTGTCTGCCGGCTTCAGCAAGGTGCTGCCCTGGTTCCAGTGCCTTAACTTTGCCTCGCTGGTGGCCCTGCCATGATGCGCGACCTGGATCTCGACGCCCTGCAAGCGCAACTGGCCGGCACCCCGCTGCAGGAATGGGCTTGTGAGCTGCCCGGGCAGCTCGATGCCAAGCTGGCCATCGGTCACGGCGACCTGGCGCGCTGGTACGGCGCCGTGCAGGCACTGCCTGAATTACCGGTGAGTGAGGTGGAGCTGCTACAGCGCTTCGCCTTCGGCGGCGCCTGCGATGACGCCACCCGCGCGCAATTGAAAACCGCCCTGCAGGGCCTGATTCCCTGGCGCAAGGGGCCGTTCGAGCTGTTCGGCGTGCATATCGACACCGAATGGCGCTCGGACTGGAAATGGCAGCGCGTCGCCCCGCATCTGGATCTGGTGGGCAAGCGCATCCTCGATGTCGGTTGCGGCAACGGCTACTACATGTGGCGCATGCTCGGCGCGGGTGCCGACAGCGTGGTCGGCATCGACCCCAACTGGCTGTTCCTCTGCCAATTCCTGGCGATGAAACGCTACCTGCCGGATCAACCGGTGTGGCACCTGCCACTGGCCTTCGAGGAACTGCCGGCCAAGCTGCAGGGCTTCGATACGGTGTTCTCCATGGGCGTGCTGTATCACCGTCGCTCGCCCATCGACCATCTGCTCGACCTGAAGGATGCGCTGGTCAAGGACGGTGAGCTGGTACTGGAAACCCTGGTGGTCGAAGGCGACGCCGAGCAGGTACTGGTGCCCGAAGACCGCTACGCGCAGATGCGCAACGTCTGGTTCCTGCCCTCGGTGCCGGCCCTGGAGCGCTGGCTGCGCCGCGCCGGCTTCGAGGATGTGCGCTGCGTCGACGTCAGCACTACTTCGGTGGAAGAACAACGCGCCACCGAGTGGATGCGCTTCCAGTCGCTACCGGAATTTCTCGACCCGGCCGACCACAGCCGCACCATCGAAGGCCTGCCGGCACCGACCCGCGCCGTGCTGATCGCGCGTAAGCCCTAAGGACAGCAGTTCTTCGTAGGGCGGGTGAAACCCGCCTGACTGCAATTGGCGGGTTGCACCCGCCCTACGGCCTCAGCCAACGTGCACGTCGCTGTGCGATCAGCCGCAGCGGTTCACCGGCGCCCTGCTCCACCACGCCACGGGCACCGCCCAGGCGGATCCTTCCCCCGATGTCCTGCGCCAGCAGGCGGCGCATACGCCGACGCCAGAACCAGGCGCCGACCCAGTCGACGATGGCGTTCTGCAGATCCAGCGGCCACATGGCTGGCATATAGAACTCGGGCATGACTGGGCGCGACTTGTCGCGATTGCTCGAACTGTTCATGACCTTTCCTCCGTTTCGCTGCCGGCCTGTGCCGGGCTTGCGATCAGGATGAAACGCGCCTATCGTTCAAACAAACGACAAATATCAAACACTGAATTAAGTAATATTTAACGATTATGAACGCGACAGTTCCCATCTCCCTGCCGCTTCTGGAAAGCGATGTGCTGCGCACCTTCGTCGCCATCGCCGATAGCGGCAGCTTTACCCGCACCGCTGCACAGGTATTTCGCAGCACAGCGGCCGTCAGCCTGCAGATCAAGCGCCTGGAAGAAACCCTCGGCCAGCGCCTGTTCATCCGCGAGGCACGACAGGTTCGCCTGACCGCCGAAGGCGAGGTGCTACTCGGCTATGCCAGGCGCCTGCTCAAGCTCAACGAGGAAGCGGTGGCACGCTTTCTCACCCCGACGCTGACCGGCCGCGTGCGCTTCGGCACGCCGAACGATATCGGCGACCGCGTGCTGCCAGGCGTGCTGACCCTGTTCGCCCGCAGTCACCCAGCCGTAGAAGTCGAGGTCAATGTCGGGCGCAGTGTGGATCTGGTGGCGAAGCTGGATGCCGGCGAGCTGGACCTGACCCTGATCAACGCCGGCAACGACGGCCTGGATGACGCCCGCGGCGAAGTGATCTATTCCGAGGAGCTGGTCTGGGCCGGGCGTGACGGTGGCCTGGCCATGCAACGCTCGCCCTTGCCGCTGGCACTGGCCAACCCGGGCTGCGCCTGGCGCCGCACCGCGCTCGATGCGCTGGATCGTCAGGGTGTGGCCTATCGCATCGCCTATTCCTGCGAGCAGTGCGCTGGCCAGGAAGCGGCAATGACCGCCGACCTGGCCATCGCGCCTTTCCCCCGCAGCCTGGTCAAGCCGCCGCTACGCCGACTCGGCGCAAAACAAGGCTTGCCCGCCCTTGGCGAGTACCACATCAAGCTGATTCTCGGCCATCAACGCAACGACGCCGTCGAGGCGCTCGCCAGGCAGATGGTTCAGGCTTTCAGCCAGGACTGAACGAACGAAGTGGGAGGCGCTTCAGCGGCGATAGACCATCGAAAGTCGCGGCTGAAGCCCCTCCCACAAAGTACGCTAGCCGCGATAGGCAGCGGCGACGATCAGCGCTTTCATCTCGGCGACCGCCTGCTTGAAGCCGACGAACAGCGCATGGGCGACGATGGCGTGGCCGATGTTCAGTTCGTTGATGCCGGGAATCGCGGCCACGGCCTCGGCGTTGTGGTAGTGCAGGCCATGACCGGCATTGACGATCAGCCCGTGGTTCAGGCCGCAAATGACGCCATCACGGATACGCGACAGCTCATGCGCAGCTTCTTCTGCCGTATGGGCATCGGCGTAACGACCGGTGTGCAGTTCGATAACCGGCGCGCCGACGCGCATGGCCGCTTCGATCTGCCGCTCTTCAGCATCGATGAACAACGACACCTCGCAGCCCGCCATGGTCAGACGCTCGACCGCTGCGGCGATACGCGCTTCCTGCCCGGCTACGTCAAGGCCGCCTTCGGTGGTCAGTTCCTGACGGGTTTCCGGCACCAGGCACACGTGCGCCGGACGGATCTGCTCGGCGAAGCCGAGCATGAAATCGGTGACGCCCATTTCGAAGTTCATCCGCGTCTGCAGCACGTCGGCCAGCACGCGCACATCACGATCCTGGATATGTCGGCGATCTTCGCGCAAGTGCACGGTGATGCCATCGGCACCGGCTTCTTCGGCGTCCAGCGCAGCCTTGACCGGGTCCGGGTAACGCGTACCGCGAGCCTGGCGCAGGGTGGCGACGTGGTCGATGTTCACGCCGAGCAGAATACGATTGGCCTCAGTCACGCTTGGACTCCTTGAGCGTCATGAAAAGTTCGCGGCTGACCAGGGGCCTGCCGCCAAGATGGGGTGCCAGCGCCTGGCGCATCAGACGCTTGGCGGCGGCCAGCGCGCCCGGCGTTTGCCAGTCAGCCTCGGCCATGGCCAGCAGTTCGCGGCCCTGGAACACACCGGGTTGCAGTTGTACCACCGGCACCAGGCCGATGTCCTGCTGCCAACGGTAAAGTGCCGTTGGATCGATGGGTTGGTCGTGCTGGTCACGATCCAGGGCGAAACCATAGCCCAGCTCGTCCAGCAGGCGCCATTCGAACGCGCGCAGCAGCGGTTCCAGCGCCCGACCGGCAGCCAGTGCCTGCAGCGTCAGACCGTAGTGTTCGAGCATCACGGGGTGCGGGTCTTCGGCCGGCAACAGGCGGATCAGCAGTTCGTTGAGATAGAGACCGGAAAACAGCGCCTCGCCCGTCAGCAACAGGGGAATGCCGGTGCTTTCCAGGCGGCCGACGGTCTTCAGCTCACCGCGCCCACGCAGCTCCAGTTCCAGCGGCGCAAAAGGCCGGGCAATGCTGCCGACCTTGCCGCGAGCGGCGCGCAGCACAGCACGTACGCGGCCCTGGGCGGTGAAGAAATCCACCAGGGCACTGCTTTCCTTGTACGGGCGGCTATGCAGAACGTAGGCGGCAGAAGTCATGTGGATAACCGCCAGAATGCGCCATGAGCAACGACGAGGATGCGCATGGCGCCTCGATCAATCCAGGTAACCCAGCGAACGCAGGGCGCGCTCGTCATCGGACCAGCCACCTTTGACCTTGACCCAGAGGTTGAGCATCACCTTGGAGTCGAACATGGTTTCCATGTCCTTACGTGCTTCCTGGCCGATGCGCTTGATGCGCTCGCCCTTGTCGCCGATGATGATCTTCTTCTGTCCGTCGCGTTCCACCAGGATCAGACCGTGGATATGCAGGATACGGCCCTCCTGCTTGAACTCCTCGATCTCCACGGTGATCTGGTACGGCAGCTCGGCACCGAGCTGGCGCATGATCTTCTCGCGAATCAGCTCGGCAGCCAGGAAACGGCTGGAGCGGTCGGTGATCTGGTCTTCCGGGTAGAAGTGTTCGGACTCTGGCAGGCGCTCGCCCACCAGCTTCTCCAGGGTATCGAGGTTCTGCCCCAGCAGCGCGGAGATCGGCACGATCTCGGCCTGCGGCAACTGCTCGGCCAGCCAATTGAGGTGCGGCAGCAACTCGCTCTTGTCTTCCAGGCGGTCGGATTTGTTCACCGCCAGCAGGATCGGGCATTTGACGTACTGCACCTTCTCCAGCACCAGTTGGTCTTCGTCGGTCCAGCGCATGCGGTCGACCACGAACACCACGACGTCAACGTCCTTCAGCGCTGCGCTGGCGCTGCGATTCATGTAGCGGTTGAGTGCCTTCTCGTTGTTCTTGTGCAGCCCCGGGGTATCGACATAGACAGCCTGAATCTCGCCCTCGGTCTTGATTCCGAGCATGTTATGGCGGGTGGTCTGCGGTTTGCGCGAGGTAATCGCCAGCTTCTGCCCGAGGATATGGTTGAGCAGCGTCGACTTGCCCACGTTGGGCCGGCCGACGATGGCGACGTAGCCACAACGGGTCACAGGTGCATCAGTCATTGCCATTCTCCACCCCGAGGGCGATCAGCGCCGCAGCCGCAGCGACCTGCTCGGCGATACGCCGGCTGCCGCCCTGGCCCAGGGTCGTTTCATTGAGCAGGGATACCTGGCACTCGACCATGAAGGTACGGCAGTGCGGCTCACCCTGTACGTCCACCACCTCGTAACGAGGCAGCTCACAGGCACGCGATTGCAGGAATTCCTGCAGTCGCGTTTTCGGATCCTTGTTGGTGTCGACCAAGGTCAGGCCGTCCAGCTCGCCGGTCAGCCAGTCCAGCACGCGCTCGCGGGCTGCATCCATACCGGCGTCCAGATAGATGGCGCCAATCAGCGCCTCCAGGGCATCGGCCAGAATCGACTCGCGACGGAACCCGCCGCTTTTCAGCTCACCGGAGCCCAGGAGCAGGTATTCGCCCAGCTCGAAACCGCGGGCCAGCACGGCCAGCGTCTCGCCTTTGACCAGGCGTGCGCGCAGGCGCGATAGCTGGCCTTCGCGGGCCTGCGGGAAGCGCTCGAACAGCGCCTCACCGGCTACGAAATTGAGGATGGCATCACCGAGAAATTCCAGCCGCTCATTATTGCGGCCGGCGAAACTGCGATGGGTCAGGGCCAGGACCATCAGGTCCTGATCCTTGAAGCTATAGCCGAGCTTGCGCTCGAGGCGGGAAAGGTTGGGACTCACGGCATCCGTACACGAAATTCTTTGTCGAAATTCACCACCAGATCGAGGTTCTCGATCAGCGGCTCGCGTTTTTCATATTTGAGGTGGACCAGAAACTCGTTGTTCTCCACCTTCACCTGCAGGGCGTCGCGCATGTTCAGGTCGCGAATGTTGTTGACCTGCATGCCCTTGCTCACATGGTTGTAAAACTCACCGACGGTGCGCACATCCGACGCCTTGTCGGTTTCCACCGAAGTGATGATCTTCTCCAGCGACATATAGTCGAGATAGTGCGGCATCACCTTGAATGCAGTGCTGGCGAAGAATGCCACCACGGCCAGAACCATCAGCCAACCCAGAATCGAAAGCCCCTGCTGCGAGCGCGCGAAAGTCATGTGTATCCCCAATGAACGGTCTTGTTGGAAAGCCTGACGGCTAGACTATTTATAGCCTGCGGCGCTGTATTGAACAGCGCGCCAGTGCTCAATGAATCAGGCCGACCCGAGAGAAATTGGGCAGATTGCTGGTCTTGGGCTCCGGCCAGCTCATCCAGATGGCGAAGGCCTTGCCGACGATATGATCGTCCGGGACCATGCCCCACAGCTCCTGAGGGATATGACGATCACGCCAGTAACGGCTGTCGTTGGAGTTGTCACGGTTGTCGCCCATCATGAAGTAGTGCCCTTCCGGCACCACCCATTGGCCACCGGGCTCGCGGCGCATGCGGGTCATTTCCTTGCGAATGGTGTGTTCGGCCTGGCCCAGACGCTCCTGATAGAGCATCGCACCACCCAGGCTGCCCGGCTCCTCACCGATCAGCTTCTCGGCCACCGGCTCGCCATTGATCAGCAGACGCTTGCCCTGGGTGTACTCGATGCGATCACCCGGCAGTCCCACCACGCGCTTGATGTAGTTGATGGTCGGGTCGCTGGGATAGCGAAACACCATCACATCGCCGCGCTGCGGGTTGTCCACCTCGATGATCTTCTCGTCGATCACCGGCAGACGAATGCCGTAAGCGAACTTGTTGACCAGGATGAAATCACCTACTTCCAGGGTCGGCTTCATCGACCCGGAAGGAATCTGGAACGGTTCGACCAGAAACGAGCGCAGCACCAGCACGATAGCCAGTACCGGGAAGAAGGATTTGCCGTACTCGACGAGCAACGGCTCCTTGTTCAGGCGCTCCAGCACCCTGTCGTCGGGATCGTCGACCCGCCCCTGGTACGCCGCAATCGCCGCACGGCGGCGCGGAGCCAGCAGGATCAGATCGACCAGGGCCAGGAAGCCGCAAACGGCAACCGCGATAACCAACAGGAGCGGGAAATTGATCGACATAGAGCCTTAGCTATCCAACCTGAGCACGGCAAGGAAGGCTTCTTGTGGAATTTCCACGTTGCCGACCTGCTTCATGCGTTTCTTACCGGCCTTCTGCTTCTCCAGCAGCTTCTTCTTACGGCTCACGTCGCCACCGTAACACTTGGCCAGTACGTTCTTTCTGAGCGCCTTGACAGTGGTCCGCGCGATGATCTGGCCGCCAATGGCTGCCTGGATCGCCACGTCGAACATCTGCCGAGGAATCAGTTCCTTCATCTTCTCGGTCAACGCACGGCCTTTGTAGGCGGCGTTATCGCGGTGCACGATCAATGCCAGGGCATCGACCTTGTCGCCGTTGATCAGTACATCCAGCTTGACCAGGTTGGCGGACTGGTAGCGATCGAAATGATAGTCCAGCGACGCATAGCCGCGGCTGGTGGACTTGAGCTTGTCGAAGAAGTCCAGCACCACTTCGTTCATCGGCATGTCGTAGCGCACTTGTACCTGGCTGCCGAGGAACTGCATGTCGCGTTGCACGCCGCGCTTCTCGATGCACAGGGTGATGACGTTACCCAGATGTTCCTGCGGTACCAGGATGGTCGCGTTGACGATCGGCTCGCGAAAATCGGCGACGGACGAAGCGTCCGGTAGCTTGGAGGGGTTGTCGACGACGATGGTTTCGCCGGTCTTGAGTTCCAGTTCGTAGATCACGCTCGGCGCGGTGGTGATCAGGTCGAGGTCGTACTCGCGCTCCAGACGTTCCTGGATGATTTCCATGTGCAGCATGCCGAGGAAGCCGCAACGGAAGCCGAAACCCAGGGCATCGGAGCTTTCCGGCGCGTACTGCAACGACGAGTCGTTGAGGGTCAGCTTCTGCAGGGCGTCGCGGAAGTCCTCGAAGTCGTCGGAGCTGACCGGGAACAGGCCGGCGTAGACCTGCGGCTGGATTCTCTTGAAGCCTGGCAGCACCTCGACCTCGGGGGTCGTGGACAGGGTCAGGGTGTCACCCACCGGCGCACCATGAATGTCCTTGATGCTGGCGATGATGAAGCCTACTTCACCGGCTTTCAGATCAGCAGTAGCGGTGTGTTTCGGCGTGAAGACACCAACGCTGTCGACCAGGTGCACCTTGCCGGTGGACTTGACCAGGATCTTGTCGCCCTTCTTCACTCGGCCATGACGCACACGCACCAGCGAGACCACGCCCAGGTAGTTGTCGAACCAGGAGTCGATGATCAGCGCCTGTAGCGGTGCTTCGATATCGCCAGTCGGGGCAGGAATCGTGTGCACCAGGCGCTCGAGCACCTCGTCCACGCCCATGCCGCTCTTGGCGCTGCAGGCCACGGCGTCGGTGGCGTCGATGCCGATGATCTTCTCGATCTCGTCCTTGACGCGGTCCGGATCGGCCTGCGGCAGGTCCATCTTGTTCAGCACCGGCATGACCTCAAGGCCCTGCTCGATGGCGGTGTAGCAGTTGGCAACCGATTGCGCCTCGACGCCCTGACCGGCATCGACCACCAGCAGCGCACCTTCGCACGCCGCCAGCGAACGCGAGACTTCGTAGGTGAAGTCGACGTGACCGGGGGTATCGATGAAGTTCAGCTGATAGGTTTTGCCGTCCTGCGCCTTGTAGTGAAGGGTGACGCTGTGGGCCTTGATGGTGATGCCGCGCTCACGCTCCAGATCCATGGAGTCCAGGACCTGAGCCTCCATTTCACGCGCGGTGAGACCGCCGCACATCTGGATGAAACGGTCAGCCAAGGTGGACTTGCCGTGGTCAATGTGGGCAATGATGGAAAAATTGCGGATATGACTCAGGTCACTCACAGATCAACACTCAAAGAAGGCACGGGCAAGACGCTTGCCGAAAATAGCCGCGGATTGTACCCGATCCCTCGCGACGGCGTCACGTCTGCACAGCGCTGGTGCAGATACGAAGAAGGGCGCCCGAAAGCGCCCCCTTCAACGTACCTGGGTTACTCAGCCAGCTTGAAGGTGATGAAGCTGGCACGCCCCTGACGTAGCACCCGCATGGACACCGAACGATTCTTCGGCAGATCCTGCGCCACCTGAGTGAAGGCGCTGATGGAGTCAATGGCCTGATTGTTCAGGTGCGTGATCACGTCACCAGGACGCAGGCCGATCATGGCCGCAGGACCATTGAGCACTTCCTTGACTACAACCCCGCCCTTGAGGTCGAGGCCTTTCTTCTGCTCGGCAGTCAGCTCCACCACCGTGACACCCAGGCGGTTGTTGCTGCGCTCGCCACCCTGCGCCGAACCGGACGACGCCAGTTCCTGGCCTTCCTCCGGCAACGTACCGACGGTGACGTTAAGTTTCTTGCGCGAGCCATCACGCACGACATCCAGCTCGGCTTTCTCACCCGGCTTCAGCCCCCCCACGAGGTGCGGCAGGTCAGCCGACATGACGATCGGCTTGCCATCGAGGCTGAGAATCACATCACCTACCTGCAGACCGCCCTTGTCCGCCGGACCATCTTCAAGCACTTGCGCGACCAGCGCGCCAGCCGGCTTGTCCAGACCGAAAGACTCGGCCAGATCCTTGTTCACTTCCTGAATCACCACGCCGAGCCAGCCGCGGGTCACCTTGCCATCAGCCTTGAGCTGGTCGGCCACCTGCATGGCCACTTCCATCGGGATGGCAAAGGACAGCCCCATGAAACCGCCGGAACGGGTGAAGATCTGCGAATTGATGCCCACCACCTCACCTTGCAGGTTGAACAGTGGGCCGCCAGAGTTGCCCGGGTTGATAGCCACATCGGTCTGGATGAACGGTACGTAGCTGTCGCTCGGCAGGTTACGCCCCTTGGCGCTGACGATCCCTGCCGTCACCGAGTGATCGAAGCCGAAGGGTGAACCAATGGCCAGCACCCACTCGCCGACCTTCAGGTCATCTGCCTTACCCAGACGCACCACAGGCAGGTCCTTGCCCTCGACCTTGAGCAACGCGACGTCGCTACGCGGATCGGCACCAATCAATTTGGCTTCCAGCTCGCTGCGATCGGACAGACGCACGATGATTTCATCGGCATCGGCGACCACATGATTGTTGGTCATGATGTAGCCGTCCGGCGAGATGATGAAACCGGAACCCAGCGACTGCGCTTCGCGCTGGCGACCACCCGGATTACGCGGAATCTGTGGGATGCTGCGCTCGAAGAACTCGCGGAACATCGGCGGCAGCCCTTCCAGATCAGGCAAGCCCGGCTGCCCGGCAACGGCGCGCTCGGGCATCTTCTGGCGGGTACTGATATTGACCACCGCAGGCGAGGCCTCTTCTACCAGATCGGTGAAATCAGGCAGGCTGGCCTGAGCCAGCAGACTTTGCCCCCAGAGCAAGGCAACCGCCAACAACGGCGCAATGGACTTGAGTTTTCTCATCGAACTACCACTCCCCATGTAAAACTCGGACACTCTCAACCGGCCGCTGGCAAAGTAGCCAGCAGCGTACGTAGGACAACGGGCTGCAATAAGGGGTTCTCGGCAACGCGAGCGGCGCGCCAGCGAACCATCAGCCAACTGGCGAACAGGCCACTCAGGCCTGCCAGGATCACCAGAGGTTCGGAAAGACCTAGACCGTCCGCCAGCAACGCAGCGGCAAACAGACCCAGAAGCGGAAGCAGATAAACCAGCAGAGAACTACGCACCAGCAAATCTTCGCGCACACCGATGATCACGCTATCGCCAACCGCCAGCTGCATTTGACTGAGCGCGCGCACATAACCGCGCTGCCGCCCTACACCAAGACGATCCATCAGGCCCTGACCACAGGCGGCATTGGCCGAACAACTGGAGCAGGTGCTCTTGCGCAGCGTCTCGACCCAGACAGCGCCGGGCTCGAGCGCCACTACACGCCCCTGCTCCTCGATCATGGGCTAGCCTGTTCGGGCACTCCGGCGCGCATTGACAGGGCGATGCGTTCGGCGGTCCCCAAGGGAATCTCACCTACCACGGTCACCATGACGTCACCAGAGTCGGTACTCATCCGCCGCGAAACCGCGACGGTTGGGCCCAGCTGACTGCGCGCATCCTCGACGACGCGACCTTTCAGGGGTTCGAGAAAAACCGAGAATCGCGCCAGTCCATCGCCGTACATCAGGTAGGTGACGGGATCATCAGCGGAAGGCGCGCGGCGCACCTGCGCAGTAGTCAGAGTAAAGCCCGGCGGCAGCCAGTCGGATCGCCAGGTACCTTCAGCCATGCTGTCGGCAGCACGAAAACGCACCGGCCTGCAGCTCGAACTCGGCTGCATGGCATTTTCAGCGGGTACAGAGGTATCCAGCTGAGCGAACTGGAAGCGTTCCAGAAGCTGGCCACGCTCGTTCAACAGGAGGGATTTCAACGGCAGACCGGTCTCCCGATCCAGGTGCAATTCGAAGCCGTAGCGATGCTGGTCCTTGGGCGCCAGCACCAGAACGACTGCCGGACGATTGGCGATGCGCGACTGACCCACGACACGAATGTCATACCAGTTGTTCAACTGCTCGACAGCCAACTGGCGAGCAGGCCAAGCCTGCCCTTCACTGACCTGGTCAGCCAACGCGCCAGTGACGCACTGAGTCTGGCCATCGACTTTGAGCACCTCCTGGGCAGGCCCATCGAGCTGCAGAAGGCGCTCGCGAACTTCGCCCCCCTCCTCTACCCGATGCCACACGGCATGGGTGGAGAAACTTCCATTGCGCTCATAGATGAACGTGCCCTGGAAGCTTTGCTGGCGCTCTGCCGCAGCGAGGCGCCCGAGCAAGTCTTGCACCTCGGAGGCCTGAACCGGCAACGCCAGCAGACCACCGAGAAGGTAGAGGGGAATCGCGCGCATGTGACTCCTCAGCGCTTAGCGGTTTTCCAGACTTGCAGCCCGAGCATAAGGCAGAGCGGTTTCACCGGTACCCATCACGGCTTCCTGCGCATGTTGACGCAGGTAGTTCGGCAAGCGCTGCTCATGCCAGTTGGCAGTGCCAGCTTCGGCGGCTTCGCCGGCTTCCTCGCTGCTGTTGTAACCAGCGAGCAGCGCAGGACCTTGCACCTGCGGTACCGAGAGTACCGGAGAAGCCTCCTGTTGGGCCAATTGGGCGCCGCTCAGGTCATCCTGATTGTAGAAGCGCACACCCGCCAGCACTGCAACGGTTACCGATGCTGCGACGGCTACGCGCCCGACACTACGCCAGATCGGCGTCTTGCGTGCCGGAACGGCTTCGTCGGCCAGCGCCGCGGAAACCGCAGATGCGATGTCCAGATGCGGCACCACCAGCTCACGATGCATGGCTGCACGGGCGAGCTGGTAACGCGACCAGGTGCCGCGCAGCTCGCCATCATCGCTGGCTGTTAGCACACGCCGCAGTTCCAGTTCGTCCGCTTCGTTATCCATCACCGCGGACAGCGATTCCTGCAGGGTTTCACGACTCATGGTGTTCCTCTCTTGGCTGTCGCCGCTGCCTTAGGTTTCCTGCAACAGAGGCTGCAGGGACTTATCAATTGCCTCACGCGCACGGAAGATCCGCGAACGCACTGTACCTACCGGACACTGCATGACGCCGGCAATGTCCTCGTAACTCAAGCCTTCGAACTCACGCAGGGTCAGGGCCGTGCGCAAATCATCCGGCAACTGGGCGATGGTTCGATGCACGGTGGCTTCGATCTCGTCGCGCAGCAATGCTCGCTCCGGTGACTCGATGTCCTTGAGGCCGTGGTCGCCGTCATAGAACTCCGCGTCGTCGCTACTGACATCACTATCTGGCGGCCGCCGACCGCGTGACACCAGATAATTCTTCGCCGTGTTGATGGCGATGCGGTACAGCCATGTGTAGAACGCACTGTCACCGCGAAAGTTTCCAAGCGCTCGGTAGGCTTTTACGAAAGCCTCCTGAGCGACGTCCTGAGCCTCGTGGGTGTCGTGCACGAATCGCACGATCAAACCGAGGATCTTGTGCTGATACTTCAGCACCAACAGATCGAAGGCACGCTTGTCACCACGCTGCACTCGCTCGACCAGCTGCTGATCATCTTCCTGGGTTAGCATGCACTCTCCTCATAACGCCCGGAGGAGGTCTGCGCCCGTAAGCGAATCAGCTTGCCAAGATAGACTCGGGTCTTACGCAAAAGTTCTCCCCTCCAAGCAAGCTTCCCGCAGAGTTTTCTTCCCTCTGCCTGGAATGGCGCCAGCGGAACATTTCCGCTCGCGCAAATAATCTTATCGCCGCTCATTTCCACACCCTCCGCTTACTTCAGATGCAGGCACGCGCAAGCGCTCTCCCTTATATGGGCGACCCTCTATGGAACCTTAACGACTAAGAAAGTTCCCGAGCACGGCGGTCGGTCATAAGCCACCTATTGTGCCGCTGCCCCTCTCTATATACTAGGGCTCGCTTTCACGCGGAACTCGGACATGAGCCAACACTTCCAGCACGATGTTCTGGTCATCGGCAGCGGCGCCGCAGGCCTGACGCTCGCCCTCACCCTACCTTCCCATCTGCGCATCGCGGTATTGAGCAAAGGCAAGCTGGCCAATGGCTCGACCTACTGGGCGCAAGGTGGCGTGGCAGCCGTTCTGGACGATACCGACACGGTCGAATCACACGTCGCCGACACCCTCAACGCCGGTGCCGGTCTGTGCAGCGAAGACGCCGTGCGTTTCACCGTAGAACACAGCCGCGAGGCCATCCAGTGGCTGATCGATCAGGGCGTCCCCTTCACCCGAGACGATGAAACCGCGCGCGAGGACGGCGGCTTCGAGTTCCATCTGACCCGCGAGGGCGGCCACAGCCATCGGCGCATCATCCACGCCGCCGACGCGACCGGCGCGGCAATTTTCAATACCCTGCTGGAGCAGGCCCGACAACGCCCGAACATCGAGCTGCTGGAGCAGCGCGTCGCCGTCGACCTGATTACCGAGCGCAAGCTCGGCCTGGATGGCGAGCGCTGCCTGGGCGCTTACGTACTGGATCGTGACCGCGGTGAAGTGGACACCTTCAGCGCGCGCTTCGTGATTCTCGCCACCGGCGGCGCGGCCAAGGTCTACCTTTATACCAGCAACCCCGACGGCGCCTGTGGCGATGGCATCGCCATGGCCTGGCGTGCCGGCTGTCGCGTCGGCAACCTGGAGTTCAACCAGTTCCACCCTACCTGCCTGTATCACCCGCAGGCCAAGAGCTTCCTGATCACCGAAGCCGTGCGTGGCGAAGGCGGCCTGCTCAAGCTGCCCAATGGCGAACGCTTCATGCAGCGTTTCGATGAGCGCGCCGAACTGGCACCGCGCGATATCGTTGCCCGCGCCATCGACCATGAAATGAAGCGCCTGGGCGTCGACTGCGTGTACCTGGACATCAGTCACAAGCCGGCCGAATTCATCAAGAGTCATTTCCCCACCGTCTACGAACGCTGCCTGGGCTTTGGCATCGACATCACCAAGCAGCCCATCCCGGTGGTGCCGGCGGCGCATTACACCTGCGGTGGCGTGGTGGTCGACCAGCATGGCCGCACCGACGTGCCCGGCCTCTACGCCATTGGCGAAACCAGCTTCACCGGCCTGCATGGCGCCAACCGCATGGCCAGCAATTCGCTGCTCGAATGCTTCGTTTATGCGCGCTCAGCCTGCGCCGATATCGTCGAGCAGTTGGACACTATCGGCATGCCCAGCAACCTCCCGGGCTGGGACGCCAGCCAGGTGACCGACTCAGACGAGGACGTGATCATCGCCCACAACTGGGATGAGCTACGACGTTTCATGTGGGACTACGTCGGTATCGTGCGCACCAACAAGCGCCTGCAGCGCGCGCAACACCGCGTGCGCCTGCTGCTGGACGAGATCGACGAGTTCTATTCGAACTACAAGGTCAGTCGCGACTTGATCGAGCTGCGCAACCTCGCACTGGTCGCCGAGCTGATGATCCGCTCGGCCATGCAGCGTCATGAAAGCCGCGGGCTGCACTACACCCTCGACTACCCCGAGCAGTTGGCCGAAGCCCGCGACACTATTCTGACGCCGACGTCCCAGGCTCAGCCCAGCGCCGCCGGCTGAACTTCAGACGCAAGCGCAGGCGCCGGTGCTGCTCGGGCGCCAGCGCATCGCGGGCAATGCACAGCCCACGACTGAAACGCTGGCCTGGCAAGCGGTAGCGCAGCACCACCGCCAGCGGCAACGCCAGACTGTCCGGGCGCAGTTGCACCGCCTGCCAGCCTGCTGCAACGCTATATAGATGCCAGCCGAATCCATCACGACGCAAACCCGTGATGGCCTGTGGCGCAGTCAGCAGGACGTGTCGCGGTAGCACCCAGGCGGCATGTGCCAGGCACGCCACGAGTGACAGCAGCCTGGACCAGGTGGGAATGTCGGCCAGCCACGGCGCCAGCAAGGCCAGCGCCTGGACCGACAGGTAGAGCCTCAGCAGCCAGCGTGATGGCTGCCAACGGCACTCGAAGACATCACTTGGGTTGGACACGGTCCAGGATCATGCGCACGATATGGCGCAGGTCAGCATCCTCGGGCTCGCCGCGCTGCATGAACCAGCCGAACATGTCCTGATCCTCGCACTCCAGCAGCTTGCGATAGCGCGCCTGGTTCTCGGCATCCAGGCTCGGGTACACCTCCTTGACGAAAGGCACCAGCAGCACGTCCAGCTCCAGCATGCCACGGCGGCTATGCCAGAACAGGCGATTCAGTTCACTTTGCTCAACCATGCAACGGACTCCTCGAACGAGGCCGGCAGTATAACGGCGAATTGCCTCGCTGTTCACCGAGACGCTGCGCAATTGCGCTGACAAGGCCCCGCCCTGCCCACTATGATGACGCCCCTGACCTTTATTCAGTGATTCGATTTGCATCATGGCCGATAGCGCTTACTTCACACTCCTCGATCACGAAGGCCTGCTCGCCGTACGCGGCGCGGACGCAGCCAAGTTCCTGCAGGGCCAAGTGACCTGCAACCTCAATTACCTCAGTGCCAACCAGTCCAGCCTTGGCGCCCGCTGCACGCCTAAGGGCCGCATGCTGTCGAGCTTTCGCATCGTCCCGGTGGAAGACGGCTACCTGCTGGCCATGGCACGCGAACTGATCGAGTCGCAGCAGGCCGATCTGCAGAAATATGCGGTGTTCTCCAAATCCAAGCTCAGCGACGAAAGCGCCGCCTGGGTCCGTTTTGGCCTGGCGGGCGCCGATGCCGTGCTGAGCGAACTCGATCTGCAGCTGGGCACCGCCAGTGATTCCCTGGCCAGCGCCGGCCAACTGCTCGCCGTACGCCTGAGCGATGGCCGCGCCGAACTTTGGGCGCCGGCAGAGGAAGCGCCAAAGCTGCAAGCCCAATTGGCCGCTCAACTGCCGCAGGCGCCACTGAACGACTGGTTGCTGGCTCAGGTCCGTGCGGGGGTGGGCCAGGTGTTCGGCGCGACACGTGAGCTGTTCATCCCGCAGATGATCAACCTGCAGGCCCTCGGCGGCGTGAGTTTCAAGAAAGGCTGCTACACCGGCCAGGAAATCGTCGCGCGCATGCAGTACCTGGGCAAGCTCAAGCGCCGCCTGCAGCGCCTGCGTCTGGTCGCTGCAGAGCTACCGGCCGTCGGCGTCGAATTGTTCTCACCGGTGCATGGCTCCAGCGTTGGCGAAGTGGTGCTGGCGGCCCAGGCCGGCGACGCCATCGAGCTGCTCGCCGTGTTGCAGGAAGACGCCGTGAACGACGGCCGCATCCATCTCGGCAGCAGTGAAGGCCCGCCCCTGACCCTGCTCGACCTGCCTTATCAGCTGGATGCCAACCAGGAAATCCAGCGCTGACTAAACTTCCCCGGCGCCGCATCGGATCGCCTAAGAGAGCTACTTCATGAGCAAGCTTGCCGAAAAAGTCCAACAGGAACTGATCCACGCCATCGAAAACGATGAGCTGGTACTGCCCACCCTGCCCGAGGTGGCATTGCGGGTACGTGAAGCAGCCGAAGACCCGGATGTGGGTATTCCGCAGATCAGCAAGGTAATCGGTAACGACGCCGCCCTCACCGCGCGCATCATCAAGGTGGTCAACAGCCCGCTGCTGCGCAGCAACAAGGAGATCACCGACCTGCAGATGGCTGTCAGCCGTCTGGGCATCAACTACACCTGCAACCTGGCCACCGGCCTGGCCATGGAGCAGATGTTCCAGGCCACCAGCGATGTGGTCGACCGCAAGATGCGCGAAGTGTGGAACAAGAGCACCGAGATCGCCGGTATCTGCCACGTGCTGTGCCGTCACTACACCCGCCTGATGCCGGATCAGGCTACGCTCGCCGGCCTGGTGCACCAGATCGGCGTGCTGCCGATCCTCACCTACGCCGAAGAGCATAACGAGCTGCTGGCCGACTCCATCAGCCTCAACCATGTCATCGAGCAGATTCACCCGATCATCGGCGACAAGATCCTGCGCACCTGGGAATTTCCCGAACCCATCGCCATCGTGCCGAGCCAGTATCTGGACTTCACGCGCGACTCGGCCAAGGTCGATTATGTCGATATCGTCCAGGTCGCCACGCTGCAGAGCTACCTGGGCAGCGAGCACCCCTACACCCAGCTGGACTGGAGCAAGGTGCCGGCGTTCGCCAAGCTCGGTCTTGATCCGCAGGTCGACATGCAGGCCGACGAAGACCTCTCCGCTGCCATGGAAGCAGCCATGAGCATGCTGCAATAAAAGCATCTCGCCATGGATGGCAAAAAATTGTCGGGAGCAATTTTTGACGTCGCTGCGCGACGGCCCGAAGGGTGATCTACAGGGATGTAGATCACAAAATGCCTCTACACTCGAACGATTCGCTTGAGGAAGTAGAGCCATGCGTTACGCATTTCTCCTGCTCGTCCTGATGCTCAGCAGCGCCCAGGCTGCCGAGCAGGTGCGCCTCACCAACGGCGAATGGCCGCCGTACCTCGGGGAAACCCTGCCCCACCATGGCGTGGCCTCACGCATCGTCGCCGAGGCATTTGCGCTGCAAGGCGTCGAAGTGCAATGGGAATTTCACCCCTGGGCGCGCTCGCTGAAAATGGCCGAACAAGGCGTGCGCGACGGCAGCGCCGTCTGGTTTCACAACCCCGAACGTGAACGGCACTTTCACATCAGCGAGCCGGTGGTCGAAAGCCGCTACTACTTGTTTCATCGCAAGACCCACGCGTTTGACTGGAACGATGTCACGGATCTGCGCGGCCTGCGCATTGCCGGTACTCGTGGCTATGACTACGGCGAAGCCTTTCAACACGCCGAAGCCGCCGGAGAGCTCGAGGTGGTACGTCTGACCGGTGATGAGCAGGGCCTGCGCCAGTTGCTGGCCGGGCGCATCGATGTGTTTCCCGTGGACAAGGTAGTGGGCTTCGACCTGCTCCATCAGAAATTCAGCGCTGCCGAACGCCAGCGCCTGAGCTTTCATCGCAAGCCTCTGCGCAGCGACAGCCTGCATCTGCTGCTATCGCGCGAGGTGCCGGGCAATGACGAACTGATGCAACGCTTCAATCGTGGACTGAATCAACTGCGCGACAGTGGCAAGATTTCCCAGTACCTGCTGGAGATTCAGCAGCCGCTAAGCCTCAGCCACTGACAACGGAAACTCGACACGCACCCGCAGGCCATGCGGCTGCACCTGATGCAGGCTTATTCGAGCCTGATGAGCGCGACAGATCTCGCCGACGATGGCCAAACCAAGGCCTGCACCATTACCCAGGCTGCTGCGTCGGTAGAAACGCTCGAAAACCTTCTCATGTTCGGCCTCGGGAATGCCCGGGCCATCGTCTTCGACCTCAAGCACCGACGGCGCCAGTGCGCGGATGATCAGGTTGCCACCGGCTGGTGTATGCGCCAATGCGTTATCCAGCAGGTTATTCAGCAACTCGTTGAGCAACGTCGGTTCGCCATCGATCCACACCGGCTGGCCGGCCTCCAACGCCAGCGCGACGCCACGGGCGTGAGCCAGTGGCGCCATGGCCAGGCCCAGTTCACGGGTCAGCTGGCTCAGGTCGATGCGCTGCGCACCGCCTTCGGCAATCGCCCGCCCACCACTTTCGATACGCGCCAGCGAGAGCAACTGATTGGCCAGCGTCGTCAACCGATCACTGTGCAGGGCGGCCTGTTCCAGGGTTTCATACCACTCGCGAGACTGGTCTGCCCTGAGCCCCAGTGCAATTCGCGCCTTGAGGGCCGCCAACGGCGTGCGCAGTTCATGCGCGGCATCGGCGATAAACAAGGACTGCCGTTCGAACAGCGACTGCAAGCGGCCGTTGAACTGGTTGAGCGCACCGACCAGGGGCAGCACTTCACGCGGCAGATCGGCGTCCGGCAAGGGTTGCAAGTCATCACTGGCGCGCCCAGCCACGGCCTTGCGCAAGGTCTCCAGCGGACGCAGCGCCAGGCTCACCGCCAGCCACACCAGCAGCAGCGCGCTGATCGCGAGCAAGCCGATGCGCCATACCGTCCCCAGCAGCAACTCCCGCGCCATGAGTTCGCGCGCACCCTGGGTTTCCGCCACCCGAATCTCGGCCATGCCCTGCAACGTCGACTCGCTGACAGGTTGCAGCAGGCTGACCACGCGCACGCCCTGGCCGCGATAGACACCATCGTAGAAACGCGCCAGGGCCGGATAATGCTCGGTCCTCGGCGTATCGGGCGGTGCTGCGGGCAGGTCCTCATACCCCGAGACCAGTTCTCCTTCCAGCCCCAGCACCTGGTAATAGATACGTCCGGCACTGTCGTAGGCGAAGGTATCCAGTGCCAGGTAAGGTACATTGGCGCGCAGCAGGCCCTCGGCGCTGTGCAGCCCGTCGGCCACCGCGCGCGCCGAAGCGAGCAAGGTCCGGTCATACGCCGTGTCAGCCGCATGCCGGGCACTCCAGTACGCGCTCAGGCTGCTGGCCAGCAGAATCACCGACAGCAGCAGCGCCAGACGCCGCAGCAAGCGCCCGCGCAGGCTGACGCCACGGTTCATGCCTCAACCGCCTCCAGCAGGTAACCCAAACCGCGGAAAGTGACGATACGCACCGCGCTGCCTTCGAGCTTCTTGCGCAGACGGTGGATGTAGATCTCGATCGCATCCGGGCTGGCGTCCTCGTCCAGACCGAACACCTGCGCCGCCAGTTGCTCCTTGCTCATCACCCTGCCCAGCCTGGCGATCATCGCCTCCAGCACCGCCTGCTCACGGGCGGTCAGGCTGAGCGCCTCGCCATCGAGGCTGAAACGACGCGCGCCGAGGTCGTAGACCAGGTCGCCGCAGCGCTGCAACTGCTCGCCACCGAGTACGCTGCGCCGCAGCAGCGCCTTGACCCGAGCCTCCAGCTCGGTCAGTTCGAAGGGTTTGGCCAGGTAGTCATCGGCCCCCAGATTGAGGCCATGCACGCGGTCCTTGACCTCGCCACGCGCAGTCAGCATCAGCACTGGCAGGGTCTGACCGCGGTCACGCAGGCGCGCCAACACGGCAAAGCCGTCCAGACGGGGCAAACCGATATCGAGAATCGCCAACGCATACTCTTCGCTGCACAGCGCAAGGTCAGCAGCCACGCCATCGTGCAGCACGTCCACCGTCCAGCCTGCACCTTTGAGCGCTTGGGCCACGCTTTCCGCCAATTGCGGATGGTCTTCGACCAGCAGAATCCGAACCGCCACCTCCAGCTGCAGCTGCAGCATCGTTAAAAGCGCGCAGTTTAGCGCCGCCACGGCCGCTGTGAATTGCCCAATTGCCAAAGCAGCACCTGTTTGCCGTTTCTGGCGAGCTGGCCAGGGCCCGGTGAGACCGATCCGGAAAAAAAATCTCCAGTGAAAGCCTAGTGAAAGCTTGCCCTCATAGCATTGCTGCAAGGTGGCTCGATCCACCTACTCAAGCGACCTGGCAGTGGTGCCAGGTGGCGACAAGAACAAGAATGGAGACCACATGATGCTCGCAGCCTCACGCCAGGCCCTGCCGCCTGTCCGCCTACTCTGCCTAGCCATCGCCGCTACCGGCGCTGCACCACTTGCCAACGCCGCTTTCATCGAAGACAGCAGTGCCAGCCTCACCGCTACCAACATCTATTTCAATCGCGACTTCCGCGAAGGTTCGGGTCAGAACAAACGTGAAGAATGGGGTCAGGGCTTTCGTCTCGACCTGCAGTCCGGCTTCACCGAAGGCACCGTCGGTTTCGGTGTCGACGCCATGGGCCTGCTCGGCCTCAAGCTCGACTCCGGTCGCGGCCGCACCGGCACCGATCTGCTGCCCGTACATGATGATGGTCGCTCTGCCGACGAATTCAGCCGCCTCGGCCTGACCGCCAAGGCCAAGGTCTCCGCAACCGAGCTACGCTATGGCTCGCACGTTCCCGAGCTGCCCGTGGTCAAGGCCAGCGACAGCCGTCTGCTGCCGCAGGTATTCGAAGGCGGCCTGCTGACCTCCTCCGAACTGGAAGGCCTGACCTTCACCGGCGGTCGCCTGGACAAGGTGATCGACCGCGCCTCGACCAACGAGGAAGACCTGGTACTCGCCAGCAAGAACCGTCGTTTCGCTGCCGGCATCAGTGCCGACCACCTGGATCTGGCCGGTGTCGACTACAAATTCGCTCCAGGCTTCACCGGTCGTTATTACTTCGCCGAGCTCGACGACATCTACCACCAGCACTTCTTCGGCCTGCTGAGCAGCCACAAGGTGGGCGCCGGCACCCTGAGCAGCGATCTGCGCCTGATCCTCAGCAAGGACAGCGGCGCGTCGAAGGCCGGCAAGGTGGATAACCGTGCGATCAACGCCATGGTCAGCTACGGTATCAGCGGCCACAAATTCGGCCTGGGCTTTCAGGACATGAGCGGTGACACCGGTTTTGCCTACATCGACGGCAGCGACCCGTTCCTGATCAATTTCGTGCAGATCAACGACTTCGCCAACGCCGACCAGCGCTCCTGGCAGGCCCGTTACGACTACAGTTTCGCCAGCTTCGGTCTGCCCGGCCTGAGCTTCATGACCCGCTACATCACCAGTGACGACGCGCGCGTCGCCGGTAGCAACCAGCGTGGTGGCGAATGGGAACGCGACATCGAACTCAAGTACGTGGTGCAGAGCGGCCCGCTCAAGGATCTCTACATTCGTGCGCGTAACGCCAGCTTCCGCTCCGACTTCGCTCGCGATGCGGACGAAAATCGCATCATCGTCGGCTACAGCCTGCCCATCTGGTAAATCACAATAAGATTAGCGAGGAGATCCACCATGAAACCTGCCCTGATCCGTGCTGCAATCGCCGCCTCCTGCCTGGCCTTCGCCAGCCAACTGATGGCCGCCGAACCGAAACGCCCAGAATGTATCGCCCCGGCAGCCCCGGGCGGCGGCTTCGACCTGACCTGCAAACTGGCGCAAAGTGCGCTGGTAGAAAGCAAGCTGCTGTCCTCGCCGATGCGAGTGACCTACATGCCGGGCGGCGTTGGCGCCGTGGCCTACAACGCAGTAGTCGCTCAGCGCCCGTCCGAAGCCGGCACCATCACCGCTTTCTCCAGCGGCTCCCTGCTGAACCTGGCCCAGGGCAAGTTCGGTCGTTTCGACGAAAACGCCGTGAAATGGCTGGCCGGTGTCGGCACCAGCTATGGTGCCCTGGCTGTGCGCAGCGACTCGCCGTACAAGACCCTCGACGACTTGGTCGCTGCCATCAAGGCCGAGCCCGGCAAGGTCGTGATCGGTTCCGGCGGCACCGTCGGCAGCCAGGACTGGATGCAGACCGCGCTGATCGCCCGCGCCGCCGGCATCGACCCGCGCCAACTGCGCTACGTGGCCATGGAAGGTGGCGGTGAGCTGGCTACGGCCCTGCTCGGCGGTCACATCCAGGTCGCCAGTACCGATATCTCCGACTCCGTGCCGCACATCGAAAGTGGCGACATGCGCATCCTCGCGGTGTTCTCCGACGAGCGCTTGCCGGGCGAAGTAGTGTCGAAGATCCCGACCGCCAAGGAACAAGGCTACGACGTGACCTGGCCGGTGATCCGCGGTTTCTACGTTGGCCCGAAAGTCAGCGACGAAGCCTACGCCTGGTGGAAGAACGCCTTCGACCAACTGCTGGCCTCGGAAGACTTCGCCCAATTGCGTGAGCAACGCGAGCTCTACCCCTTCGCCATGACCGGCGACGAGCTTGACGCCTACGTCAAGAAGCAGGTCGTGCAGTACAAGCAACTGGCTCAGGAATTCGGCCTGATCCAGCAGTAACCCGCCAGGGCGCCAACACCTAGCGGTGTTGGCGCTCCGGCAGTTTCCGCAACCCGCAAATCACCAACCGCCTGGAGCTTCGTGCTCACGGGCTGGCGTCGTTCACGCCAGGAAACCCGGCAGGCAACACAACACCACGAGGATTTCCTCATGTACCAACGCATCTTCGGCATCGTGCTGTTGCTCTGCTGCCTGGGCCTGGCCGCCACCGCCTGGGGCTACCACGCGCCGTTCTCCTACGAACCTGTCGGGCCTCGCGCCTACCCGCTGCTGCTCCTGATGCTGATGGGCCTCGGCGCCATCTACCTGATCGCCAAGCCGGCCAGCGCCACGGCGGAACATGACGAGCCACCACTGGATCGCCACGTGCTGAGCAAGGTCGTTGGCTGCGTGGTGATGCTCAGCGTCTACGCCGCCGTGTTCGAACTCCTCGGGTTCATTCCGGCAAGCATCCTCTTCGCCATCGCCATGGCCCGCCTGTATGAAGGCTCCTGGAAGGTCAGCGTGATCGCTGGCGTGGCACTCGGCATCGGTCTGTATCTGCTGTTCGACAAAGCCCTCGACGTACCCCTGCCGCTCGGCATCCTCGCCGCGCTGGAGAATTAATCATGGATACCCTCAGCTATCTCGGTCAGGGCTTCGGCGTCGCCCTGAGCCCCTACAACCTGCTCACCGCCCTGTGCGGCACCCTGATCGGCACGGTCGTCGGCCTGCTTCCCGGCCTGGGCCCGATCAACGGCGTGGCGCTGCTGATCCCCATCGCCTTTGCCCTCGGTCTGCCGCCGGAAACCGCGCTGATCCTGCTCGCTGCCGTGTACCTGGGTTGCGAGTACGGTGGCCGTATTTCCTCGATTCTGTTGAACATCCCGGGCGAAGCCTCGGCCGTGATGACCACCCTCGATGGCTACCCGCTGGCGCGTCAGGGTAAAGCGGGCGTTGCCCTGTCCATCTCCGCCTGGAGTTCCTTCGTCGGCGGCCTGATCGCCACCTGCGGTGTGGTCATCTTCGCCCCGCTGCTGGCGAAATGGGCCGTGGCTTTCGGCCCCGCGGAATACTTCGTGCTGATGGTATTCGCCATCGTCTGCCTGGCCGGCATGGCCGGCAACAAGCCGATGAAGACCGCCATTGCCTGCTGCATCGGCCTGTTCCTGTCGTGCGTGGGCATCGACTCGAACAGCGGTGTATACCGTTTCACCTTCGGTAGCCTGGGCCTGGCTGACGGCATCCAGTTCGTGGTGCTGGTACTCGGCCTGTTCTCGGTCAGCGAGATTCTCGTGCTGCTCGAGCGCACCCACCATGGCCAGAAGGCCATCGAAGCCAAGGGCCGCATGCTGTTCAACCTCAAGGAAGGTCTGTCGGTGCTGGCCACCAACCTGCGTAGCGGCGCACTGGGCTTCGGCCTGGGCATCCTGCCGGGCGCGGGTGCGACCCTGGCCAGTGCCGTGGCGTACATGAGCGAAAAACGCCTGGCGCACAAGGACAACAAGTTCGGCAATGGTGACCTGCGCGGCCTGGCTGCCCCGGAAACCGCCAACAGCGCCTCGGCCTGCGGCTCCATGGTGCCGATGCTGACTCTGGGCGTTCCCGGCTCGGGCACCACCGCGGTGATGCTCGGCGCACTGACCCTGTACAACATCACCCCTGGCCCGCTGCTGTTCCAGAACCAGCCGGACATCGTCTGGGGTCTGATCGCCTCGCTGTTCGTCGCCAACGTCATGCTGATCGTGATGAACGTACCGATGATCAAGATCTTCACCAAGATCCTCGCCGTGCCGTATTGGGCACTGGTACCGGCCATCGCCATCATCACCTCGATCGGCGTCTACGCGGTGCATGCCACCACCTTCGACCTGTTCCTGATGATCGGTATCGGCGTCGCGGGCTACATTCTGCGCAAGCTGGACTTCCCGCTGTCGGCCATCCTGCTGGGCTTCATCCTCGGTGGTCTGATGGAGCAGAACCTGCGTCGTGCACTGTCGATCTCCAACGGCGAGCTGGGTATCCTGTTCGCCAGCCCGATCACCTGGGGCGTGTGGACTCTGATCGTCGGCATGATCGCCCTGCCCTTCTACCGCAGCTGGCGCAAGCGCAGTCAGCGTCAGGCTGAAGTGGCTGACGCCGCCTAAGGAAGATGCGTGTCCCTAAGCATCGCTTCCTTTAACCCACGCGGCTGGTGGCCTACGCCACTGGCCGGCGCGTTGGGTGGTTACCTGGCCAGTCTTGCAGACTGGCCTTTGCCGTGGATGGTCGGTTCGTTGTTGGCGGTAATCCTCGTGCGCTGCCTGGCCAATCGCGCCTTCAGTGAACTGCCGGGCGGGCGCAAGGCCGGCCAATGGCTGGTCGCCAGCGGCATCGGCCTGCACTTCACCAGCGACGTGCTGGAACAGGTGCTCAGCCACTTGCCCGTGATCGTGATGGGCGCCTTCGGCACGCTGCTGCTGAGCCTGATCGGCATTGCCATCCTGCGTCGTGCTGGCGTCGACCGCGCCACCGCCTTCTTCGCCAGCATGCCTGGCGGCGCCAGCGAGATGGTCAACCTGGCCCTGCGTCACGATGCCCAACCCGCAAGAGTGGCAGCGGCGCACAGCCTGCGTCTGCTGCTGGTGGTGCTGCTGATTCCGGCACTGTTCACCTGGGGCCTGCCCGCCGTCAGCGCGCCGACTCGCGCGCCGGTGGACTGGACCTGGCTGATCGGCCTGCTCGCGGCTGGCGCCGTGTTGGCAATGCTGTGGGGCCGCCTGAAACAACCCAACCCCTGGATGCTCGGCCCACTGACTGTCTTCGCCGTTGCCAGCGCCGGCTTCGACCTGCATCTGGGCCTGCCGCAAGGCCTCGGCCAGCTCGGCCAGTGGCTAATTGGTTGCGCTCTGGGCTGTCACTTCGATCGCGCCTTCTTCCGCAGTGCACCGGGTTTTCTCGCCCGCGTGCTGGCCTTCACCTTGCTGGCGATGCTCGCCGCTGCCGTGCTCGGCGAAGCCCTTGGTTGGTTGGCTGGCGAAGACCACTTGTCGCTGATGCTGGGCATGATGCCGGGCGGTATCACCGAGCTGTGCCTGACCGCCGAAGCCTTGCAGCTGTCGGTGGCGCTGGTGACTGCATTGCAGGTGCTACGACTGTTTCTGGTGATGTTCCTGGCAGAGCCCTTATTCAAGCTCTGGTGCAAGAGCCACGCGTAGGGCGGACCGGAACGCCGGCCGCTCGTAGCGCCAGCGAACAGTCCGCCGGTTGGGCTGCGAGCTTGCGCCACCCCTGCGGCGTACTGCTGCGCGAGTACGCCCTACGCGACTGTGGGAGGCGCTTTCGGCTCTGGCATCCTGCTTCGCTCTACCTCCTGCATCCATGCAGTCGTAGCGGCGAAAAGCTCGCGGCTGAAGCCTCTCCCACGACCGGACGCTACCACTGCAACTGCAGCTGGCTATCAAACTCACGCACCTGCCTGCTAAGCGGATCGACAAAGCGCAAGCCTCGCGCCAGTAGTTTGAGCGGCTTGCTGTAGTCATCCGGCTGATTACGCGACTCCAGCAACTGTGGATAGAAATCGTCGCCGACGATAGGCGCGCCGAGCCCGGACAGATGCACGCGCAGTTGGTGCTTACGCCCGGTTACCGGCGACAAGCCGTAACGCCACAGTTCGCCGCGTCGTTCCAGCACCTCGATTCGGGTTTCGCTGTTGGCCTCGCCTGCGACTTCCTGCATGCGAAAGAACGGCTCACCGTCGACCATGCGTGAACGATGCAGGTAGGGAAACTGCAACTGCGCCAATGCCGGAGCGATAGCCTCGTAGCGTTTCTCCACCGCGCGCTGGCGAAACAGCGCCTGATACTGGCCGCGACTGGCCGGGTTGACCGAGAACAACACCAGGCCGGCCGTCAGTCGGTCGATGCGGTGGATCGGCACCAGGTCAGGATTGCCGGTGCGCTTGATCAGGCGTGCCAGCAGGGTCTGCTCGACGTACTCACCGGCAGGCATCACCGGCAGAAAATGCGGTTTGTCGGCGACCAGCAGGTGCTCGTCCTGCCACAGCACCTGTTCGACGAAAGGAATTGGCGTCTCATTCGGCACTTCACGGAAATAGCGCACCTTGAGACCAACCCGATAGGGATGCGTGGCGTCGATGGGCGTGCCCGCCGCATCCAGCACCCGACCACGCGCCATGCGCTGCAGCCAGGTAACGCGGTCGATGGCGGGAAAGTGATCGCACAGGCAATCGAGCACCGTCGCCCAGTCGCCCTGGGGCAAATGAAGCGTGCTGGGGCGCATGGCGGGGCTGGGCATTGCAGAAGGTGCTCGACGGCTTATGGACGGGCGAATTAGGCCGTACTCGCGCGGCTCAGTCAAAGCCGGGGCATGCTGCAACAGCAGCCGAACAATGAAAGCCTGCGTGGTATGCCCCCTCATCCGGCGCTTCGCGCCACCTTCTCCCAGAGGGAGAAGGACAGCAGGGGGGAAGTCGCTGCGCGACTTTCATGCTCACGGCTTGAGCCGAGGTCGCGCTGTGGCTATGGTGGCCGCTCGTATCTGGAGAGACCCATGTCCATCACCCGCTCCCTGCTTACCAGCGTCGCCCTCCTCCCGCTTCTGGCCGCCTGCCAGGTCTACACCGGCAAGCCGGAAGGCCCACCTCCGGCCACCCGCCTGCAGGGTCAAGTCCAGATTGAAAATGGTCAACTGGTCCTCACCCCCTGCCAGGAACAGCGCCGCTTCGTGCTGATCGATGGCGGCAGCACAGGCATCGAGCGCGCAGTCATGCAGCTCGGCAGTGATGGCCAGGCCAGCCTGTTCGCCGATCTGGCCGGTCGCCTGGGCGGCAGCCAGGGCAAGGGCAACGATGGCCGTTTCGAGGTCAGCCAGATCTATCGCCTGCAGGGTGAGGGGCATGGCTGCGACGACCTCAACTTCAAACGCCTGGCCCTGCGCGCCAGCGGCAACGAGCCGTTCTGGCAACTGGAAGTCGGCAACAAGGGCCTGGTACTCAACCGCCCCGAGCAGGAGCCGCTGGCCCTGCCCTACCTGGAAGAGCAACTGCCGGATGGCCGCCTGAATTTCAGCAGCGAAGCCAACGGCCAGCGTCTGGATCTGTGGGTGGCGCCGCAGCGCTGCGTCGACAGCATGAGCGGCACGGTCAATCACCTCAGCGCCGAACTGCGTCTCGATGGCCAGGTACTGCGTGGCTGCGCGCATTTCGGCGCCATGCGTAACTGATAAGGCCTGAGCGAGCGTACGGGCCTCTGGGGCAGCGATCCTGTACAATCGCCGCCCTTTTCCACCTTGCCGGATCACCACCGGCCAACCAGGACACCGCCCATGCTTCGCCTGACCGAACTGAAACTGCCCCTCGACCATCCCGAGGACGCGCTGCGCCCGGCCATCGTCCAGCGCTTGGGCATCGCCGATAGCGAGCTGCTGGCCTTCAGCGTGTTCAAGCGCAGCTATGATGCGCGCAAGAAGTTCGGCGACATGCCGTTCATCTACACCCTCGACTGTGAGGTGAAAGACGAAGCCGCCCTGCTCGCTCGCCTGAGCGATGACAAGCATGTAGGCCCGGCACCGGACATCACCTACAAGCCAGTCGGCAAGGCCGAAACGCCGTTGGACGAACGCCCCATCGTCGTCGGTTTCGGCCCCTGCGGCATCTTCGCGGCGCTGATCCTGGCCCAGGCCGGCTTGCGCCCTATCGTGCTGGAGCGCGGCAAGGAAGTACGCCAACGCACCAAGGATACCTGGGGCCTGTGGCGCAAGAACGTGCTCGACCCGACCTCCAACGTGCAATTCGGCGAAGGCGGAGCCGGTACCTTCTCCGACGGCAAGCTGTATAGCCAGATCAAGGACCCTCACCACCACGGGCGCAAGGTACTGCAGGAGTTCGTCAAGGCCGGCGCACCGGACGAGATCCTCTACGTCAGCAAGCCGCATATCGGCACCTTCCGCCTGACCGGCGTGGTCGCCACCATGCGCGAGGAGATCAAGGCCCTCGGCGGCGAAGTGCGCTTTCAGCAGCGCGTCAGCGACCTGCTGATCGAAGACGGCCAGCTCACCGGCGTGGTGCTGGAGAACGGCGAGCAGTTGCTCAGCCGCCATGTGGTGCTGGCCCTCGGTCATAGCTCGCGCGACACCTTCCGCATGCTGCATGCCCGTGGCGTGTACCTGGAGGCCAAGCCCTTCTCGGTCGGTTTCCGTATCGAACACCCGCAGTCGCTGATCGACCGCGCGCGCCTGGGCAAGTACGCCGGCCACCCGAAACTCGGCGCTGCCGACTACAAGCTGGTGCACCACGCCAGCAACGGCCGTTCGGTCTACAGCTTCTGCATGTGCCCAGGCGGCACCGTGGTCGCCGCCACCTCCGAGCCTGAGCGCGTGGTCACCAACGGCATGAGCCAGTATTCGCGCAACGAGCGCAACGCCAACGCTGGAATCGTCGTCGGCATCACTCCCGAGCAGGACTATCCGGGTGGCCCGCTGGCCGGTGTGGAACTGCAGGAACGCCTGGAATCGCACGCCTACGTGCTCGGTGGGCGCAACTACGAGGCGCCCGGACAACTGGTCGGCGACTTCATAAAAGGCAAGCCGTCCACCGCCCTCGGCGAAGTGCAACCCTCCTACAAGCCGGGCGTGAAACTGGGCGATCTGGCGCCCTCGCTGCCGGACTTCGCCATCGAAGCCATCCGCGAAGCATTGCCGGCCTTCGGCAAGCAGATCAAGGGCTTCGATCTGGCCGATGCGGTGCTCACCGGCATCGAGACACGCACCTCCTCGCCGGTGCGCATCACCCGTGGCGAGAACCTGCAGAGTCTGAATCTCAAGGGGCTGTATCCGGCCGGTGAAGGTGCCGGCTACGCCGGCGGCATTCTTTCCGCTGGGGTCGACGGCATTCGCGTGGCCGAAGCCGCGGCCAAAGACATGCTTGGGTTGAATCGCTAAGCACCTTCGTATCCCTCCGTAGGGTGAGTTAGCGGCGCTAAGCCTGCGAATGTCCGATCACCGCCATTGCAGTGCGCCGCGTAACCCACCAGGCGATTGTCCTGCTCTGCGCCAATGGTGGGTTACGGCGCAACGGACTTTGCGGGCTCATCAAGATAGGTGACAGGCGCCTAACCCACCCTACGGATCTCGGGCAGCCTGGTAGGGTGGGTTAGCGGCGCCAAGCCTGCGAATGTCTGATCACCGCCATAGTAGTGCGCCGCGTAACCCACCAGGCGATTGTCCTGCGCTGCGCCAATGGTGGGTTACGGCGCAACGATTTTTTAGGCTCATCGGGATAGGTGACAGGCGCCTAACCCACCCTACGGATATCCGTCAGTCGTGATAGCGCCCAGCCGCAGAAGCATCAAAGATCCTCGTGGCGCTGGCAGCAAAGGGTCGAACGCCGCGAACCATTTGGTCGACGCGCCGGGTCGGCATAGGTCAGCAGCTCACTGAAGCCAGCCTTGCGCATCATCCCTGCCGATGCCGCATTCTCTTCGTGACGATCGATATAGATATCGCTGACGCCCAGCCGCCACAGCTCGGTGACGGCCTCGCGCAGAAGGCGCGCGCCCAATCCTCGGCCGACGCAATCGCGATGCACCACTGCTTCGCAGATGTAGCCATGCACCTGCCCGGCACGCGCGGCAGGTTGATGAGCGGCGAAATCCTGGGTCAGGCGATAACTGACGAACCCCAGCAGTTGCCCCTGCTCCTCGGCCAGCACCGCCAGCGTCGTACTTGCTGCAATACCTTGCAAGTGCTGGCGAACCTCGACTTCGGGCAGATGATTCCAGGGGTTGGGCCCATGCTCGAGAATCAACGCGCAGAGCGCCTCGATATCCTCGACACAAGCTTGACGAATGACCAGCTCGCTCACTTTCTGACTCCCCTGTCGTTTGATTCAAGAGCGCAGTCTAGAGCGGGCAATTGCCTGACGACAGTGACAGCCAGGCGCGAGAAATGCCTGACAGTGGATCAGTGATCATCGTCCCACGGCTGACCATGGGTGCGCTCGGTCAACTCGACCTTCTGCTGCATCGCGGCCTTGGACAGGATATGCGCACTGACCGGCGCAGTCAGGAACAGGAACAGAGTGATCAGCAGTTCGTGCAGGCTGAGGTTGCCGGTGTGGTGAGCGAAGAACAGCATCGAAGCGATCAGCGTAGCGCCGACGCCCAGCGTCGTGGCCTTGGTCGGCCCATGCAGACGCGTGAAGAAGTCCGGCAGACGATACAGGCCAATGGCGCCGACCAGGGCAAACAGGCTACCCAGAATCAGGCAGGCGCAAATCAACAGTTCCAGCCAGAATGGCATGGTCATTCTCCCTTAATCGATGATGTCGCCGTGCAGCAGGTGCTTACCCACTGCGACCGTGCCGACGAAGCCCATCACCGCGATCAGCAGCGCGGCCTCGAAGAACAGATCCGATGCCAGCCAGATACCAAACAGCACGATCAGCGCCAAGGCGTTGATGTACAGGGTATCCAGTGCCAGCACGCGGTCGACGATGCTCGGGCCTTTGACCAGTCGAGCGACGTTGAGGAGCATGGCCAACGTGATGATGCCCATGCACAGAAAGACTACGTTTTCGAGCATTCGAAAATCTCCAGCAGCGGCGTTTCGTAACGGCTCTTGACCTCGGCGATCAGCTCGTCGTGATCCGGCACGTCGAGCCCGTGCAGCAACAGGGTCTTGTGATCGGAGCTGAGTCCGGCGGACACCGTCCCAGGCGTCAGCGAAATGATGCAGGCCAGGACCGACAGGAGGAATTCATCCTCGATCTCGACTGGCACCTCGACGAATGCCGGATTGAGGCGCGACTTCGGCCCCAGCACCAGCCGGACCACCTGCAGGTTGGCCACCACGATGTCGTAGAACACCTTGCCGATGAACAGCAGCAACCCCAGGGGCTTGCGTACTTTCGGCACGGTCAGCAGGAAATCGCCGCACAGGTGCACGATCGACCAGCCCAGAAACAAACCGAGCAAGATATGCCCCAGGTTGAGGGTGTTGACCAGCAGCAGCCAAAGCACCGTCAGCACCAGCATCATCCGCGGGTGGGGGAACAAACGCCTCATGCCGCACCTCCGGCGATGATCGACAGGTAGGGTTGCAGATCGAGCAACTGCGCCGCGGCCGCCTCCAGATACGCCATTATCGGAGCAGCGGCGATCATCAGCAGCGGGCTGGCCAGCAACAAGCCCAGCGCTGCCAGGAGGCTCACCCGGTCAGCCGGTTGGGCTGTCGAGGGCTGGCCATCCGTTTGCTGGCCCAACCAGAACAGGCTGGTACCGGCGCGGCTCAGCGCCACCAGCGTGAGCAGGCCGCCGATCAGCACCACCGGCCACAGGCTCCAGGCCTGCCAGCCCGGCTCTGCCGCGCGCAGCAGCAGCATCTTGCCGAGGAACCCGGAGAACGGCGGCAGACCGGCCACGGAAATCGACGCGAAGAAGAACATGCAGCCCAGCACCAGAGGCTGGCGCAGCACGCGCTCCTGCTGCAGGTCGCCGCCGGCGCTGTCACGCTGGGCAACCACCAGGCCTGCCAGCAAGAACAGCGCAGCGCTGATCAGCGTGCTGTGCAGCATGTAGTAGAGCGCCGCGCTCAGCGCCGCCGGGCTGCCCATAGCGAAACCGGCCATCAGGGTGCCCACCGAGACCACCACCAGATAGGCCAGCAACGCCTGCAGCTGTCGCGCTCCCAGAGCGCCAATCACACCGAAGGCAATGGTCAGAAGCGCCAGCCACCAGAGCAGCTCATGACCAAGATTGGCCAGCGTCCCGGCCTCTTCGCCGAACACCAGGGTGAATACACGCACGATGGCGTAGAAGCCCACCTTGGTCATGATCGCAAACAACGCCGCCACCGAAGCAGGCGCGGCGGCGTAGGCACGCGGCAGCCAGAAGCACAGCGGCAACACGGCGGCCTTGAGGCCAAAGACGATCAGCAGCAGATAGGCAGCGGCCTTGAGCAGCGGCGCGTCGGCGACATCGACACTGGCCACCCGCGCAGCCAGGTCCGGCATGTTCAGGGTGCCGGTCAGGCCGTACAGCAGGCTGACGCCGATCAGGAAGAACGACGAACCCAGCAGGTTGAGCACCACATAGTGCACGCCCGCCTTGACCTGGCTGGCGCGGTTGCCATGCAACAGCAGCGCGTAGGACGAGATCAGCAGGATCTCGAAGAACACGAACAGGTTGAACAGGTCGGCGGTCAGGAATGCACCATTGATGCCCAGCAGTTGAAACTGGAACAGCGCATGGAAGTTCGGCCCACGCTCATCGTCGCCACGACAGGCGTAGATCAGGGCGAAGCCGGCAAGCACGGAAGTCAGCAGCAGCAGCGCAGCGTTGAAACGGTCGAGCAGCAGCATGATGCCGAACGGCGGCGCCCAGTTACCTAGTGCATAAACCTGTAATTGCCCCGCACCGGCCAACAGCACCAAGTACAGGCACACCGGCAGCAACGCCAGGCAGCCCAGCAGGGAAATGCCCCGCTTGACCTGGCGTGACCAGCTGTGACCGACCAGCAGCAGCGCACCGAAGAACAGCGGCAGCAGAATCGGGAGGATGATGGCGTGACTCATGCGCGCGGCTCCTCGCCATCGACGTGATCGGTTTTCAGCTCACCCAGGCCACGCAGCGCCAGCACTACGACGAATGCCGTCATGGCAAAGCCGATGACGATCGCGGTGAGTACCAGCGCCTGTGGCAGCGGGTCACCGTGCTCGGCGCTCTTGCCGATAACCGCTGGCACACCCGTGCCGAGCCGGCCCATGGAGAAGATGAACAGGTTGACCGCATAGGAGATCAGGGTCAGCCCCATCACTACCGGGAAAATGCGCGCCCTTAGCAGTAGGTACACGCCGCTGGCAGTCAGCACCCCGAGGGTGATTGCGAATACTGCCTCCATATCAGATGACCTCCTTGCACGACTCGTCCTGACTAACGTGGCCGAGGTTGGAAAGAATCAGCAGGGTGGCGCCGACAACGGCCAGGTACACCCCAAGATCGAAGAGGATCGCGGTGGCCAGCTCGATTTCGCCGATCAGCGGAATATGGAAATGGCCGAACGCCGAGGTCAGGAACGGCGAGCCAAAGGCCCAACTGCCCAGACCGGTCAGGCCGGCAATCAGCACACCCCAACCGGCGGTGGCGTGATAGCTGAACTTCAGACGCTCCTGCGTCCAGGTTACGCCGTGGGAGATGTACTGCAGGATCAGCGCCACCGAGGTGATCAGGCCGGCGATGAAACCGCCACCTGGCAGGTTGTGCCCGCGCAGGAAGATAAACGCGGACACCAGCAACGCCATCGGCAGCATGGCGCGCGAGAGCATATCGAGAATCATCGGGTGCGCATCGGTCGACCACGGCCGCCCGTTCTTGTCGTGGCTCGGATGTGGCAGGTGCAAACCATACAGCAGCGCGTAGATGCCGATGGCGGCAATCGCCAAAACGGTGATCTCACCCAGGGTATCGAAACCACGGAAGTCCACCAGGATCACGTTGACCACATTGGTGCCACCACCGCCGGAGACGCTGTTCTCGAGGAAGAACGAGGAAATGCTCTGGTAAGGACGGGTCAACACGGCGTAGGTCAGCATCGCCACCATGGTGCCGCTGCCAAGCGCCAGGACCAGATCACGCAGGCCACGCAAGCTGCTCGACTCCGCGGGGGTGCGATCGCTCATGAAGTACAGGGTGAGCATCAGCAGGATGATGGTCACCACTTCCACCGACAGCTGGGTCAGCGCCAGATCCGGGGCGGAGAAGCGGGCAAAGGCCAGCGCCACCATCAGACCTGCAGCGCTGAGAATCATCAGTGCCACCAGACGGCGACGGTGGAAAACCACGGTGAGCACCGCAGTCAGCATCAGAATCAACATACCGATGGTTGTCAGCGGATCGATCGGCGTCATCGCCACGCTACCGGTCAACTGCTCGAGCGGCGACAGCGCGATGATCACCAGGGTCAGGGCACTGCCGATCATCCAGGCCAGGTAACGCTGCTGCGAGCCACTTTCCAGCAGCGCGGTAATGCGCACGGCCAAGCGCGTCGAGTAACGCACCACCTGGTCAAAGGCATCCTTGGCATCCAGGTTCGGCAGCCCCTCGTACCAGCGGAACAGCGGTTTGCGGCAGGTGTAGACGATGATCCCACCGAACAGCGCAACGAAACTCATCAGCAGCGGCAGGTTGAAGCCGTGCCAGATGGCCAGGCTGTACTCAGGCAGCTCGCCACCCAGGGTCGAAGCGGCGGCGGCGGCCAACAACGGCGCTACCGTGTAGGCTGGCACGATGCCGACCAGCAGGCAGAGGAACACCAGCACCTCGACCGGCACCTTCATGTAGCGCGGCGGCTCGTGCGGCGGGTATTTGGGCAGGTCGATCGGCTCGCCATTGAAGAACACGTCGTGAATGAAACGCAGCGAATAGGCCACCGAGAACACCCCGGCCAGGGTCGCGGCAGCCGGAATCACCCAGTTGAAACCGCCCAGCAGGTGCTGGTGCAAGGTTTCGGTGAAGAACATCTCCTTGCTCAAAAAGCCATTGAGCAGCGGCACGCCAGCCATGGCCGAAGCCGCCACCATCGCCAGCACCGCCGTATGCGGCATGTACTTCCACAAGCCGTTTATTCGCCGCATGTCGCGGCTACCGGTTTCGTGGTCGATGATGCCGGCAGCCATGAACAGCGAAGCCTTGAAGGTCGCGTGGTTGATGATGTGGAACACCGCCGCCACAGCCGCTAGCTGGGTATCCAGGCCGAACAGCAGGGTGATCAGGCCCAGGTGGCTGATGGTCGAATACGCCAGCAGGCCCTTCAGGTCATGCTGGAACAGCGCCATGCCGGCGCCCACCAGCAAGGTGGCCAGGCCGGTCAGGCTGACGATGTAGAACCACCAGTCGGAACCGGCCAGCGCCGGGTACAGACGCGCCAGCAGGAAGACCCCGGCCTTGACCATGGTCGCCGAGTGCAGATAGGCGGATACCGGTGTCGGCGCCGCCATCGCGTGCGGCAGCCAGAAATGGAAAGGGAATTGCGCCGACTTGGTGAACACACCCAGCAGCACCAGTACCAGCGCCAGCGGATACAACTCATGTGCGCGAATCGCGTAACCAGCCGCCAGCACCTGCGACAGCTCGAAGCTGCCGGCGATGTGGCCGATCAGCAGGATACCGGCGAGCAGCGCCAGACCACCGCCACCGGTGATTGCCAGCGCCATGCGCGCGCCCTTGCGGGCATCGGAGCGCGAACCCCAGAAGCCGATCAGCAGGAACGACGACAGGCTGGTCAGCTCCCAGAACATCAGCATCAGCAGCAGATTTTCCGACAGCACCACGCCGAGCATGGCGCCCATGAACAGCAGCAGGAAGGCGAAGAAACGCCCCATGGGCTCGGTCTTGGCCAGGTAATAGCGCGCGTAGAGGATGACCAGCAGGCCGATGCCAAGAATCAGCAGGGCAAACAGAAAGCCCAGACCATCGAGGCGCAGACTGAGATTCAGCCCCAGGTGCGGCAACCACTCCAGTTTGACCCGCAGCACCTCACCTGCGAACACCGCAGGCTGGTAGCTGAACAGCAGCACCAGCGCCACGATGGGCGCTATAGCCGCAGCCGCGGCACAGGCCGAGCGTCCAAGCCGATCGGCGAGCACCGGCAGAAACAACCCAAGAAATGGCAAGGCGACAATCAGCGCAAGCGCCATCGGAAAAACCCCTTAAGCAGGCACGTCAGGCCAACTGACCCAACGACGAGAATTGGAGTCGCAACTCCCTGACGGTGATAGTTCATGCACCACAACGGTTCAGCTAAGTTGTTGTCGGCACAAGCATAACGGCCGATTATCCATAACTATCAAGACAACGTCATGCATTGAATTATCGTTAAACACACTTGGTAACATGCAGGCGGCTGGAAGTGCTGCTGAAAGCCGACCACCACTATAGCGAGGCCACAAAAAATTGCCGGGAGCGCTTCTTTTGCGTAAGCCCGACAAGTTGTCGCCCGGGATGACTGGCAACAAAAAGCCGGAGCAACCAAAGCTGCTCCGGCTGGCTTGTAACGATCAGTGGGTAACGCGACTGGTACCGTTGACCGTCATGATGCGAACGCGCTCGCCGACGCGGAACACCTGGTTCGGCTCGACTTCCTGGACGTAGGCGCGCATGGTGCCGTCGTCCTCACGCACGGTGATCTCAACACCCTGAGTCCGGGTCAGGCCTTCTTCAGCTGCGGCGCCCAACAAACCACCGGCAACGGCACCGACCACAGCCAGGACCGCGCTGCCGCGCCCGCCACCGAGGCCACTGCCACCGATGCCACCAACCACAGCACCGGCACCTGCACCGATTGGTGTCTTGGTCCCTTCGATCTTCACCGGGCGCAGCGATTCGATGGTGCCCATGCGTACTGTTTGCACCGCTCGGGCCTCATCGCGGCTGTAGGTATCGCCGGTCAGGCTGGACTGACAGCCCCCGAGGGCCAGCATCGCGGCCAGCGAGGTAATGAGCAGAGTGGGTTTACGCATAGCAATTCCTCCAGAGGTATCTCAATCCATTAGACGCCGGGCGAGCGTAACTGTCACGGCGGAGCCTGAACAATAGTTATTTCAGACAGACCAAGTTCAGCCAGGTTCGCCCTATCAGGAGCGAGCAAGGCGCCAGAGCCGGGCGATATCCGCGGTACGCGCCTGCAACTCAGCCGCCGCACCGGCCATCGCCTGCTCCAGGGACAACGGGCCCGGCGCCAGGCTGAATGCAGCTTCGATACCCGCCTCGTACAGCGCTTGATAGTTGTCGCCCAGGCTACCGGACAAGGCGATGACCGGCACCCCAGCCGCACGCGCCACGCGCGCTACGCCGACCGGTGTCTTGCCGTGCAGGGTCTGGGCATCCATGCGCCCCTCCCCTGTAATCACCAGATCCGCGTTCTCCACCGCCGCGGCGAGGCCGGACAGTTCGGCCACCAGGGCGATACCGGGGCGGAAACTGGCTTTGAGGAAGGCACGAGCAGCGAAACCGAGACCACCCGCCGCGCCCACACCGGGAAACTCGGCATGATCCTCGCCCAGCGTCGCCGCTGCGATACGGGCAAAGCGGCCGAGTGCCGTATCCAGCTCCGCGACATGCTCCGGCGTCGCGCCCTTCTGCGGACCGAACACCGCAGATGCGCCGCGTGGCCCACACAAGGGATTGTCGACATCGGCGGCGACCTCGATCTGCACCTTGAGCAAACGTGCGTCGAGCCCGCTCAGATCAAGCTGGTCGAGACCGGCCAAAGCCGCACCGCCCGGCGCCAGCTCCCGCCCCTGGGCATCGAGAAAACGCATCCCCAGCGCCTGTAACAGGCCAACACCGGCGTCATTGGTAGCACTGCCGCCCAGCCCCAGGATGATTCGCGTAGCACCGGCATCCAGCGCCTCACGGATCAGCTCGCCAGTGCCGAAGCTGCTGGCCAGACGGGCATCGCGCTTTTCACGCGGCACCCAGTGCAGGCCGCTGGCAGCCGCCATCTCGATGACCGCCGTACCCTGCCCCAGCCAGCCCCAATGCGCCTTGACCGGCTCACCCATGGGGCCACGCACCTCACGCTCACGGCGCTCGCCACCCACGGCGGCCAGCAACGCATCGACCGTACCCTCGCCGCCATCGGCCATGGGCCGCAGCAAACACTCGGCCTCGGGAAACACCTGCTGCCAACCGCGGGCGATGGCAGCGGCCACGTCGGGTGCGCTGAGGCTCTCCTTGAAGGAATCAGGAGCAATGACGATTTTCATGGTAGGTACCTCGAAAGGAGGCAGGCGACCGTAGCCGCCTGCTGGTAAAGCAGGATTACAGCAAAACCAGGCTCAGCAGCCAGACGGCGGCCATACCGGCAATACCCTGGATCAGGGTCGCCATGGTCTGGGCACGGTAAGCGGTCGCCACTTTCATACGGCTGAACTGGGTCACGACCCAGAAGAAGCTGTCGTTGGCGTGAGAAACGGTCATCGCACCCGCACCAATGGCCATCACGGTCAACACGCGGCCCATCTCGCTGTCGAGCCCCAGATTGCCCAGCAGCGGCGCAACCATCGCCGAGGTGGTGACCAGAGCAACAGTAGAAGAACCCTGAGCACTCTTCAGCGCAGCAGCCACCAGGAACGGCATGAACAGGCCGATGCCCAGCGCCGACAGGGTGTCGCCCAGATAACCGGTCAGCGCGGTAGCCTTGAGAATGGCACCGAAGGCGCCACCGGCACCGGTGATCAACAGAATCGGCGCCGCCTCTTTCAGGCCGTGAGCCACATGATCATGGAACTGCTGACGCTTGCCTTCGCCCTTGAGCAGCGAGCAAGCCAGCACCAGGCCTACCAGCAGCGCAGCAACCGGCTGACCGAGGAAGCTGAGCACGTCGAAGAAAGCGCCAGTACCGAAGGGCTTGCTCGGGAAAGCAGCGACCGAGCCCAGGCAGATCAGGATGATCGGCACGAAGATTGGCGCGAACGCCTGCCAGGCGCTGGGCAGCTTGCCATAGCGGGCACGCAGTGCATCGAAATCGACGCTATCGGCGAGCAGTTCGCTCGGCGCTTCTTCCAGCAATTCGTGGTCGTTCTGCTTGAGGAAACGGTTGGCCCACAGCATACCGGCAACGGCGGTGACCGCTGCGACCAGCAGACCGACCAGGATCACCAGACCCAGAGAGGTTTCCAGGCCCAGGTTGCCGGCCGCTGCGATCGGACCGGGGGTTGGCGGCACGAAGGTGTGAGTGGCGTACAGACCGGTCGCCAGAGCCACGCTCATGGCCACCACGGACACCTTCATGCGCGCGGCCAGGGCATTCTTCAGCGAGTTGAGAATGACGTAGCCGGAGTCGCAGAACACCGGAATCGATACCAGATAGCCGATGATCGACATGGTCAGGGTGGGGAAACGCTCACCCAGCAGACGAATCACCGTCTCGGCCATGGTGATGGCGGCACCGCTACGTTCGAGGATCACGCCGATGATGGTGCCGAGAACGATGACGATACCGATATAACCGAGAATGCCGCCAAAGCCGGCCGTCATGGTCTTGATGATTTCGCCGCCGGGCAGCTGGTAGGCGAAGCCGGCGATCAGTGCAGCGGCCAGCAACGCCAGGAAAGGGTGCAATTTCAAACGGGTAGTGGACAGCACGATGAACGCGATCAGTGCCACCAGAATCAGGACCAGGCCCATGACCAGTCTCCTCATTGTTGTTATGGCGGGCGCAGGGCCCGGATGGGAATGCCGAGAGGCGCCACATTGTGGCTCAGCCACCCCCAGCCTCGCCCTGTGCGCTGGCACTAAAACAGCCGAAGCCACGTGCAAGAGGCTGTGCAATCGCACAAAGCCATCTGCCCGCCTTTACCAGCGGGAGCGGATTACCGAGCGTTCAACTGATCCTTCGCGGCGGGTTCCAGCAAGCCCAGCCCCAAAGATAGCTGCAGGCGCTGATCCAGCCGATTGAGGTCGAGCCCGCTCAACTCGCCGATGCGTTCCAACCTATAACGCAACGTATTGCGATGAATGCCCAACTCCTGCGCACAGGTTTGCACCTGGCCGTCATGCGCGCACCAGGCTTCCAGCGTAGCCCTCAGCGTGCCCTGTGGGTCCTGCGTCAGCACCTGACGCAACGGTGCCAGCCAGCCCTGCAGCAACCAACTGTGGCGCTGGGCATAGAGCAGTGTCGGCAGACGCAATTCGTCCAGACGCAGCAGACGACGACCAGGAAAGCGCGCCTGGCCGTAGGCCTGAAGATCGCGCAGGACCAGGCTGGCCTGGCGCAGCTCGGTCAGATCATGCAGCGGATCGCTGAGCGCCAGCGAACTCACGCCCCACTCGCGCTCGTCAGCCTGCTGCAGCCAGGCGCGATCATCGCGCGTGGTGCTGTAAGGCCGACACCAGAGCAGCTCATGACGCCCGAGCGGCGCTACGAGATGTTCACTCTTGCCCCCCAGTGCGGCGAGCAGACGCGCCTGACGCGGCAGCGGATCGCCCTCTCCATCGAGTTGCAGCAGGCACATCTGTCGCGGCCAGGTCAGTTGCAGGCCCAGGCGTTCGGCATCGACCTCGAGACTGGACAGGCGCAGCATGGGGTCGAGCAGCTGTCGCAACCAGGCCTCCTGCTGATGCCGCTGCCAATGCCGCTCGGCCTGCAACACGCGATGCTCGACCAGCATCTCCGCAGCCATGCGCACCAGCTCGGCATAGGGCCGCACGATTTCAGGATCACCGGTAATACCCAGCACACCGATCAGACGTTCGGCATGCAGCAACGGCAGGTTGACACCGGGCTTGACGCCACGCAGGCACGCCGCCGCCTGGGCGTCGATCTCCACCACGCGTTGGTTGGCCAGCACCAGCTGTGCACCTTCATGACGGGTGTGCAGGCGGCTGGGGTCGCCGCTGCCGATGATCATGCCCTGGGCATCCATCACGTTGATGTTGTGCGGCAGGATGGCCATGGCGCGGTCGACTATATGCTGCGCCAGGGTGGAGTCGAGTTCGAGCATGAGAAACGGCCTCGCGAATGAGGCCGCTATTGTAGGCGTGTCAGCGGCGCCTCACGAAGTATCCCTCGCAGCGCCGACGAAACCTTCAGGTAGCCAGCATTTACTCCGCAGCAGGCGCTGCAGCGCTCTCCACAGGCTTGTCCTCTACTGGTGCTTTCGCCTTGGCCTGATTGCGCCGAGCCTCGGCACGGTGCCGTCTGGCCTGCTGCTTGGCATGCAGCGCTTGCGCCGCAGTCACCACGCCAACGGGCTGGCCTTGCAGATCCAGACGCGGTGCATTTTCCGTCATGGCAGCCCAGTAGCGACCGCCGCGGCACCAGGCGGCAATACCCGCCTTGAGCTGCTCAGCGGTGATGCCGAGCAACTGCAGATGCTGCTCGGCGTCCTTGAGAATGCCCTCTTTCAACGGCACCTTGGGCGCCGGATTGACCGGGAAGGCCAAGGGGAAGTGCTTCTGCAAGCGCCAGATCGCCTCGACGGTAGGATCCTGCTCACGCGGCTTGCCTTTGGGCGGCTGCTTGCGTTTTTGCGGCTTCGCGCTTTCGGTCTTTACCTGCTGTACCTGCTGCTTCTCGGCGCGCAGGCGGTCACGTAGCTCGGCTAATTGTTCAAAACCCATCGTTCGGTTCGCAGCGTCCTGGTTGGTTCGTGGCGCAAGGGTATCTTATGTGCTCGTTTCGTACAGCCTTATTGGCGAACAGCATGCTCGGCGGTAGCTGATGGTCAGGGCGCCAGCCGCTCACGAATCCAGGCTTCACCCTTGAACCTATAGTTGAGGCGGTCATGCAGGCGGCTTGGCCTGCCCTGCCAGAATTCGATGCGCTCGGGCAGCAAACGGTAGCCTCCCCAGTGCGGTGGGCAGTGTGGCGTTTGGTTGAGAAAGCGTCTTTCGGTTTCCGCCAGCAGGTTTTCCAGCTCGGCGCGGTCGCGAATCACCTTGCTCTGCGGCGAAGCCCAGGCGCCGATACGGCTGCCCATAGGACGCACCTGGTAATAGCCATCGGATTCGGCAGCGGTCACGCGCTCTACGCGGCCTTCGATGCGCACCTGGCGCTCCAGGCTGGGCCAGAAGAAGGTCATGGCGGCGAACGGGCGCGCCGCGAGCTGGCGGCCCTTGGCGCTGTCGTAGTTGCTGAAGAAGGTGAAGCCGCGCTCGTCGAGTCCCTTGAGCAGTAGCACCCGGCAGTGCGGGCGGCCATCTTCGTCGACGGTGGCCAGGGTCATGGCGTTGGGTTCGACCGGCAGTTGCTCGGTCTTGACCGCGTCATCGAACCATTGACGAAACAGGGCAAAGGGTTCCAGCGGGGCCTGGGCTTCGCTCAGGCCGTCGCGGGTGTAGTCGCGGCGCATATCGGCCAGGGTTTGGGTCATGGCAATTCCTCAGGGCAGGGCCAGAAGCCAATCCGTCTGGTTTCTAGTGCCTGCCCGCGCAGGGTGGAAATGCCCGCAAGCTTACTCCGACTTGCTCACTTTTCCTTGATCTGCGGCAGCTACCTTGGGTGCATCCTTGAGCTCCGCCTTGGCCGGCTGGCTGTACTTGGCGATCAGACCCTGCATGGTGTCACGCGAAGTCAGGAGAATCTCCACGCGGCGGTTGAGTGCGCGACCGGCCGCGCTGTCGTTGGCCGCACGGGGTGCGTCGGAGCCCAGGCCCATGACCTGCAGGCGGTTTTGCTTGAGGCCGCTGAGGCGGAAGATGGACGTCACGGCCCGCGCACGCTGCTGGCTCAGGTCGCGGTTCTGGGCGTCGTCACCGCTGCTGTCGGCATGGCCGAGCACGACCACAGCAACGTCTTCGTCGCTTTCCAGCAACTTGGCTACGCGGGTGATGGGGCCGAGGCTGACCGGTAGCAGCATGTGCGGGCGATCCGGATTGAACGAGCCCTGTACCGGGGCGGTGACCACCAGCAGGTTTTCGCGGCGTTCGAACTCGAAGTGGCTGCCCTTGACCGCTTCACGCAGTTTCGGCTCGTACTCGTCGAGCCAAGCGCGGGTAACTTGAGGCGGTGGCATCACTGCCGGCTTGGCGACTTCCTTCTTTTCCGAGCCGGCGCAGCCCGCGATCAGCAGGCAGCAGGTAAAGGCAAAAATCTTGTTGGCACGCATGTAGCCCCCGGGGTCAAACAGATCTAATGGTCGATTCGTTATCAGGCTGTTGAAAAACTACCTGCGTTGCCATTGCTGCGTTAAAAACAGGCTCAAAATGCTCATTTACAACTCGTAAACTGCGCTTTTTCGCCTGTTTTTGCCTTGCACTGGCTGCCTCGCCTACGTTTTTCAACGGCCTGTTATGGTTGGTACTGAACGGTTGGCGCAAGTTTAGCCGTTTCAATCAGATACAGTCCGCAATCTGTCGCGCAAGTTTCTGCGCGCGGGGGTCCATCAAGACGAACGGTCCTAGATTGTTGGTGACAAAACCGAATGCCAGGTCTCGTTCCGGGTCGGCAAAACCACTGGAGCCACCAGCGCCGGGATGGCCGAAGGCTTTTGCCCCCATACCATAGGTGGCGTTGGCCACATCGGCCTGATCGAGCATGCAACCCAGGCCGAAACGCGTGCGAGTCAGCAGGGTCTTGTCGTCACCGACGCTGTGCTCGCGGGTCATTTCGCCCAGCAATTCGGCATCGAGCAGGCTGCCGTCGAGCAGACCGGCATAGAAACCCGCCAGGCTGCGCGCGTTGCCATGACCGTTGGCGGCCGGCTGCTGCATGCGCCGCCATTCGGGCTTGTTGGTGCTGGTCATGATCGACGGCGGGTTGGTGAACGAGCGCGTGCTCATGGCGCTGGCGTCGCTCATCATCACCTTGAGCAGACGCTGCGCAGCGGCATCGCCAAGATTGCCCTTGCCGCGAGCGATATGGGCGACGCGGTCGAACTCGCTGTCCGCCAGGCCGACATGAAAATCCAGCCCCAGTGGCTTGGCGATGCGTGCAGCGATACTCTCGCCCGGGCCACGGCCTTCGATGCGGCGAATCAGCTCGCCAATCAGCCAACCGTAGGTAATAGGCGCGTAGCCATGGCCCTCCCCCAACGGCCACCAGGGTTCCTCTGCCGCCAGCGCGGCGGTCATGGTCTGCCAGTCATACAACGCTTCGGCGGGCAGTGTCTGGCGCAGCGCCGGCAAGCCGGCCTGGTGGCAGAGCAGGTGACGCACGCTGATGCGTGCCTTGCCGGCTGCAGCGAACTCGGGCCAGTAGCGCGCCACCGGTGCATCCAGATCGAGCTTGCCCTCGCCGACCAGTTGCAGGGCCGCCACGGCGGCAAAGGGTTTGGTGCAGGAAAACAGATTGGCGATGGTGTCGCTGTGCCAGGCCTGCTGGCCGTCCTTGTCCATCACACCGGCCCACAGGTCGACCACGGTTTCCCCGCCGACTTTCACGCACAGGGCCGCGCCCCGCTCCTGCGCATCATCGAACAGTGCGGCGAATGCGTCCCTCACCGCTTCGAAGCGCAAGTCGAAATAGCCCTGAATCTGCACGCTGTTCTCCTGTTTCACTGCTTATCTCAATACTGCCAATGATGGCAGCCGCCTATCATGCAATGTTCTGAAACTTCATAAAATAGCGATCTTCGATTGGTTTTTCCTATGATGAAACAAATGCGGCCTGATATGATCAATACGCCCTGAATAGCGCAGCTACGGTGCGTACGCAGTCGTCAGGCCGCCTTGGATTCGACGCTCGGCACAGGAGAAACGAGTGCTCTACCTACTGTCCCTGATCGCCCTGGCTGCCATCATGGCACCCGGCCTGACGCGCCTTTTGGGTGCTCGCACAGGTTGGCTGCTGATGCTGGCGCCGCTGGCGGCCTTCGTCTGGTTCGTTCAACAGATTCCGCTGATCGCCGGCGGCGGCGCCGTGATGCAAAGCCTGAGCTGGATTCCGGCACTGGGTATCAACCTGAGCCTGCGCCTGGACGGTCTCTCGCTGGTTTTTGCCCTGCTGATCAGCGGCATCGGCAGCCTGATCGTGCTGTACGCCGGCAGTTATCTGTCCAGCCACGCCCACCTGGGTCGCTTTCACGCTTACTTGCTGGTGTTCATGTTGGCGATGCTCGGCCTGGTGCTGGCCGACGACCTGGTAGCGATGTTCGTGTTCTGGGAGCTGACCAGTATCGCCTCCTTCCTGCTGATCAGTTTTCAACACGACAAAGCGGTATCGCGCCGTGCGGCGTTGCAGGCGCTGCTGATCACCGGCGGCGGTGGCCTGGCGCTGCTGGCGGGACTGATCCTGCTCGGTGGCGCGACGGGCAACTGGCAGTTCTCCGATCTCAGCGCCGAGCAGATCGAAGGCCATGTGCTGCTGCCAGCGATCATTGCCCTGGTGCTGCTGGGCTGCTTCACCAAATCGGCGCAGGTGCCTTTCCATCTGTGGCTGCCCAATGCGATGAACGCACCGACTCCGGTGTCGGCCTATCTGCATTCGGCGACCATGGTAAAAGCCGGTATCTACCTGCTGGCCCGTCTCAACCCGGTGCTTGGCGGCTCCGTCGGCTGGGGCACCCTGCTGATTACCTTCGGCGCAGCCACTGCGGTGCTCGGCGCATTCTTGGCCTTCCGCCAGACCGACCTCAAGCGCCTGCTGGCGTACACCACGGTGACCGTGCTGGGCCAGCTGACCATGCTGATCGGCACCAACACCAGCTATGGCCTGCAGGCGTTTGTGCTCTATCTGGTGGCGCATTCTCTCTATAAAGGCGCGCTGTTCATGGCGGTCGGCGCCATCGACCACGCCACCGGCACCCGCGAGCTGGCACGCCTGGGCGGTTTGATCCGCTTCATGCCGTTGACTGGTGCGGCAGTAGCCCTGGCGGCATTCTCCAATGCCGGCCTGCCGCCGTTTTTCGGCTTCATCGCCAAGGAGTTCAAGTACACCGGGCTGATCGAGATGGGTCATATCGGCTGGGCGGTAACGCTGGTGATGATCCTTACCAACGCCCTGCTGTTCGCCGCTGCCGGCCTGGTCTTCCTGCAGACCTTCCTCGGCAAGCGTGGCGACTATCCGCGCACGCCGCACGAAGTCGGCTTGCCGATGTGGCTGGGGCCGATGCTGCTGGCCATCGGCGGTTTCCTCCTCGGCGCCTGGAATGCCTGGCCGGAGACCTGGCTGGTGAACAACGCGGTGCAAGCCGTGGCGCGCGGCCCGGTGGATGTGCACCTGTATTTGTGGGGCGGCATCACTCCAGCGCTGTTGGCCAGCTTGCTGACCGTATCGCTGGGCGTGCTGTTCTACGTGATGCGCGACCGCGTACGGCAGGCGCTTGATCGTGCCAACGCGGCCTGGAACGTCAGTGGTGACCTGCTCTGGGATCGTTTGCTTAAACGCGTTTTCCACTTCGCCGGTCTGCTTGCCGCCCGTTTCCAGCACGGCTCCTTGCGTCAGCATCTGGTGCTGCTGGCCCTGGCGGTCGGCGGCCTGCTGGCGGTCGGCTTGTTGCCGGCGCTGCCGCAACTGCTGCAGGGCAGCTACAGCCCGATCTCGCCGCTGGGCCTGGCCGGCTGCCTGTTGGCACTGGCCGGCGGTGTGGCAGCGGCGTTCCTGCCTGGCCGCCTGACCTTGCTGGCCGCGCTCGGCGCCTGCGGCCTGGGCCTGGCACTGGTGTTCGTCTCGGTCAATGCACCGGACGTGGCGATGACTCAGCTGATGGTGGAAACCCTCAGTCTGATCTTCCTCGCCCTGGTGTTTCGCAAGATGCCCACGGTTCCCACCAGCGGTGCACGCGCGCCGTGGAAGCGACGCCTGCACGCCAGCGTAGCGATCCTCTTCGGCCTCAGCGTGACCGGTGCCCTGCTGCTGGCGGTGAGCCTGCCACTACCGGGCGAAATCGCCCAGTGGTATCAGGCCAACAGCTTGCCGGGTGGTCACGGGCACAACGTGGTCAACGTGATTCTGGTGGACTTCCGCGCTTTCGATACCCTGGGCGAGATCCTCGTGGTCGCTCTCTCTGCCCTGGCGGCGGCCAGCCTGCTGAGCACCGGTCGGCGCTTCGGTAACGAGCATAGCGGTGAAGATGCCTTCACCTCGCCGCTGCTGCGCCAAGGCCTACGCCCGCTGGCCTGGTTGATGATGGCCGCCTCGCTGCTGGTGCTGTGGCGCGGTCACAACCTGCCCGGCGGCGGTTTCATTGGCGGCTTGGTGGCGGCCTGCGGCCTGATCCTGCTGGTGCTGACCTACGGCCACGGGCAGATTCGCCGGGTGCTGCCCGTTGCGCCTGCGCAGCTGATCGGTATCGGCCTGGGTTGTGCTGCGGGTGCCGGCATTCTTGGCCTGATCGCGGGCAGTGCCTTTCTTACCGGTCTCTGGATCTTCCCTGGCGGGCTGCCGCTGGGTACGCCCTTGCTCTTCGATATCGGCGTTTTCCTCACCGTGCTCGGCTCTGCCCTGCACATGATCGACAAGCTGACGGGAGTTCGCCAGTAATGGAATGGCTAGCCGCAATCACTACCGGAGGCCTGGCAGGTCTGGGCCTGTGGATGCTCCTGGATCGCAACCTCAAGCGCGTCGTGCTGGGCGTCGTGGTCCTGGGTAACGCAATCAACCTGGGGGTTCTCACCGCCGGACGCTTCTTCGGCGAACGCCCGGCCTTCGTCGAGGCTGGCAACGCAGCCAGCACGGCCAACCCGTTGCCGCAGGCGCTGGTACTGACCGCCATCGTCATCGGTTTCAGCCTGTTCATCTTCGCCCTGGCGCTGCTCAAGCGCACCCGCGAACTGCATGGCGACAAGACCACCGACTCAGTCAGCTCGATCACCGAGCAACCGGCACCGGACTGGCACGACAGCGAGCATGAACACGACGCCAATGGTGCGGAGGCTCGCCGATGAATCACGCGTTACTCGTTGCGCCGGTCCTCGTTCCCCTTTGCAGCCTGCTGCTGGCGATCATCCTGCGCCGCCACCTGCAGGCCGTGCGCGTGCTCAGCCTGAGTGGCACCGCACTGCTGCTGGCTGTAGGCCTGGTGCTGGTCTGGCAGGCCGCACAAGGCGTGGTGCTCAGTGGTCAGGTGGGCAACTGGCAGGCGCCGTTCGGCATCAGCCTGGTGATCGATCGCCTGTCGGCGGTAATGATCGCCATCAGTGCCCTGGTCGCGCTGGTCACCCTGCTCTATGGCGTGGCCAAGGACAACGACAGCAAGATCGGTCGCGACTTTCACCTGTTCATTCAGGGTCTGCTGACCGGCATCTGCGGCGCCTTCATCACCGCCGACATCTTCAACCTCTATGTCTGGTTCGAGGTGCTGCTGATCGCCTCCTTCGCCCTGATGGCGCTTGGCGGCGGCAGCCGCCGGCTGGCCGGCAGCATGACCTACGTGGCCCTTAACCTGTTCGCCACGCTGATCTTCCTGCTCTCCGCCGGCCTGGTCTACGGCGCCAGCGGCACGCTGAACATGGGCGAGCTGGCGGTGATCATGCGCAGCGGTGAGGCGCCACCTGGCGTGACGCCGGCGCTGTTGCTGATGCTGCTGTCGTTTGCCATCAAGGCTGCGCTGTTCCCGGTATTCGGCTGGCTGCCGGCCACCTATCACGTCGCCCTGACGGCGGTTTCGGCGATGTTCGCAGGCCTGCTGACCAAGGTCGGCGTATACGCGCTGATTCGCCTGGTGACCCTGCTCTGGCCGGAGTATGGCCTGCCGCATCAACTGCTGCTGTGGGTCGCCTGTGCCACCATGCTGGTGGGCGTGCTGGGTGCGGCGGCGCAGACCGAGGTGCGCCGTATCCTGTCGTTCCACATCGTCAGCCAGGTTGGCTACATGATCCTCGGCCTCGCCCTGGCCACCCCGCTGGCGCTGGCCGGTGCAGTGTTCTACCTGATCCACCATATCGTGGTGAAGGCCAACCTGTTCTTCATCGGTGGCCTGGCGGCGCGCATCTGCGGCTCCGAGCGCCTGGCTGACATGGGCGGGCTGTACAAGCGCATGCCCTGGCTGGCGCTGCTGTTCGCCATTCCGGCGCTGTCGCTGGCAGGCATTCCGCCGCTGTCCGGTTTCTGGGCCAAGTTCCTGCTGGTCAAGGCCAGCCTGGATGCCGCTGCGTGGTGGGCGGCGGGCATCGCCCTGCTGACCGGCGTGTTCACCCTGCTATCGATGAACAAGATCTGGAACGAAGCATTTCTCAAGCCCCATCCGGGAGGTGAAGAAGCGCTGCAAACGGTTACCGGCATACGCGCGGCGTGGCTGGGCATGAGTGCCCTGGCGCTGCTGACCGTGTTGATCGGCCTGGGCGCCGGTCCGCTGATCGACTATGCCGTGGCGGCGGCCGCGCAGCTCGCCGATCCGCAAGCCTATCTGCAACCCTTCACCGGCGCAGGAGGTATCTGATGCTATTTGTCATCCATTTGCTGGCCAGCGCTGGCCTGGCATGGAGCCTCGGCGCTGGCCATCTGGGCGGCGGCCTGCTGGCCTTCGCCCTGTTGTACCTGATCGCCCGCCTGCTGGGGTTGGCCGTCCAACGCCTTGGTCGTTACGCACGCAGCCTGGAACATGGTGTCAGTTTCTGCCTGTGGTTCATCGCCCAGGTATTTCTCGCGACCTACCACGTCGCCATTCTGGTGCTGGCGCGCCGGGTCGACGTGGAACCAGCAGTGCTTGCCTACCCGGTGACCCGCCGCGAAGTCGACAAGGTCACCCTGCTCGGCACCCTGCTGACCCTTACCCCCGGCACCCTGGCCCTGGATTATGACGAGGAGCAAGGCCTGCTCTATATCCACGCACTCGATGCACGTCGCCGTGAGGACGTGACCGAAACCCTCATCGAGCTGGAACGCCGTCTGTTGGCCTGGCTCGATGCCGGCAAAGCCGAAGGAGTAACGCCATGACCCTGCACCTGGCCGGCGCCGCCTGGGTATTGCCCTTGGCTGCAGCCATGCTCGCACTGAGCGGTTTGATCAGCCTCTATCGCCTGCTGCGCGGCCCGAGCCGCCCGGATCGGGCGGTGGCCATCGACGCCCTCACCCTGCTGGCGGTCGCCGCCATGGCACTGCTGTGTCTGATGCGCGGCGAGGCGCTGTTCATCGATGTTGCCGTGCTGCTGGCACTGGTGTCGTTTCTCGGCACGGCGGCTTTTGCCTTCCTGTTCGATGACGCTCACAGCCAGATGCCGGAGAAGAGCGAGGAACGCCCATGAACGAAGTACAAGCCTGGCTGGCCTCGCTGCTGGTACTGAGCGGCGCAGTGATCTCTCTGCTTGGCGCGATTGGAGTGCTGCGCCTGCCCGATAGCTACAGCCGCATGCATGCGGCGAGCAAGGCCGGGGTTCTCGGCGCGGTCCTGTTACTTGGCGCAGTGGCCTTGGCCAGCAGTGGCGAGCTGGCACTGGAGGCCTTTATCGGCCTGCTGATTCTGCTGGCCAGCGCACCGCTGGCCGCTCACGCCATCGCCCGCGCCGCGCACCGCGCCGGCATTCGACCGACGCTGGGGCGGCTGGGTGATGAGCTGGAGCAGCGCAACAGGGGCGGTGAATAGATCAGTCAGTCGATCTGCCGGCGGAACGGCGGCAACGCATTGAGAATGGCCTTACCGTAGCGCTGGGTAACCACACGCCGATCCAGCAGGGTGATGGTGCCGCGATCGGCCTCGGTACGCAGCAGGCGACCGCAGGCCTGCACCAGACGCAGCGAGGCGTCCGGCACGGCGATTTCCATGAAGGGATTGCCGCCACGCGCCTCGATCCACTCGGCCAGCGCCGCCTCAACCGGGTCATCCGGCACGGCGAAGGGAATCTTGGCGATCACCACGTGCTCGCAGTAGGCGCCAGGAAGGTCGACGCCCTCGGCGAAACTGGCCAGGCCGAACAGCACGCTTTCCTCGCCTGAATCGACACGCGCCTTGTGCTTGTTCAGGGTCTCCTGCTTGGACAGGTTGCCCTGAATGAACACGCGTTTGCGCCAGTCGCGATCCAGGCCGTCGAACACGTCCTGCATCTGCTTGCGCGAGGAGAACAACACCAGCGTCCCGCGACTGCCTGCCACCAGGCCCGGCAGCTCGCGGGTGATAGCCGCCGTATGCGCAGCAGCCTCACGCGGGTCGGCCTTGAGATCCGGCACGCGCAGCAGGCCGGCATCGGCATGATGGAAGGGGCTTGGCACTATCGCCGCGACCGCCGCCTTGGGCAGGCCGGCACGCATGCGATAGCGGTCGAAGGTGCCCAGCGCAGTAAGCGTGGCTGAGGTCACCAGGGCGCCGTGGGCGACGTTCCACAGGTTGCGGCGCAAGGTCTCGGCGGCGAGGATCGGGCTGGCGTTGACCTCGATATCGAACAGCGCACCGCTCTCGGCCAGGGTCAGCCAGCGCGCCATGGGCGGGCTTTCCTCGGGGTCTTCAGCGGTGAAGGCCAGCCACAGTTCCCAGTTGCCCTTGGCCCGCGCCATCAGGCTGCCGAACAGCGGATACCACTCCTCGGCCTGGTGGCTGGCGATGCCTACGGCGCCCTCGCCGTCCATGGCCTCCTTGAGCAGCTCGGTAACGCCGGTGAACAGGTCATTGAGCTTGGAGAAGCCCTTCTTCAGCTCCAGCCCCAACTCAGTCAGGTGCTCCGGCACCACACCGCCGACGAAGCGGTGACGCGGGCGCTCGCGGCCTTCCATGTCTTCGCCGGCCTTGAAGTCGGCGATTTCTTCGCAGGCGGTGAACATGAACTGCTGCTGGGTCTTGAGCTCGCGGGCCAGCTCCGGCACCTGTTCGATCAGGCGGCCGAGATCGCCCGGCAACGGGTTCTGCGCCAGCAGCTTGGTCAGGTTCTTGTCGATCTGGGTCAGCCAGTCGGCGGTGGAACGCAGGCGAGTGAAATGGGCGAAGTGGCCGATGGCCTTGTCCGGAAGGTGATGGCCCTCGTCGAACACATAGATGGTCTCGCGCGGGTCAGGCAGTACTGCGCCGCCGCCGAGCGCGAGGTCGGCTAGCACCATGTCGTGGTTGGTGACGATCACGTCGACCTTGCCCATGCCCTCGCGCGCCTTGTAGAAGGCGCACTGCTGGAAATTCGGGCAATGGCGGTTGGTGCACTGGCTATGGTCGGTGGTCAGTTGCGCCCAGCGGCTGTCCTCCAGCTCTTCGGGCCAGCTGTCGCGGTCGCCGTCCCATTTGTTGCCGGCGAGCTTCTCGATCATCGCGGTGAACAGTTTCTGTCCCTGCTCGTCGACGTCGATGCGAAAGCCTTCTTCCTCGAACAACTGCGCGGTGGCGCTCTGCGCGGCGCCATCCTGCAGCAGGTGATCGAGCTTGGACAGGCACAGGTAGCGGCCACGACCCTTGGCCAGGGCGAAGCTGAAGTTCAGGCCGCTGTTGCGCAACAGATCCGGCAGATCCTTGTGCACGATCTGCTCCTGCAGGGCGACCGTCGCGGTGGCGATCACCAGACGCTTGCCGGCAGCCTTGGCCGTGGGAATGGTGGCCAGGCTGTAAGCCACCGTCTTACCGGTACCGGTGCCCGCCTCGACCGCGACCACGGCCGGATCACCCAGACGTTTGCCCTCGTCATCGGTCTTGATGGTGCCGAGCACCTTGGCGATCTCGGCGATCATCAAGCGCTGGCCATAGCGCGGCTTGAGCGACTTGGCCTCGAGAAAGCGCGAATAGGCGCCCTGGATCTGGGACTTGAGTTCGGTACTGAGCATGGATTCTGAAACGAAAAAGGCTGGATAAATTTTCAGTATTCGCGGAGCGGCCGCTATCATAGCGCGCCTGTCGATCTGGCGCTGACTCGCGTGCCAATCGAATGAACCGACCTGCCAAACGGCCCCCTGGAGATACCGCATGACACCCTACGCACCACTCTATGCGCTACACCTGCTGGCCGCCGTCGTATGGGTTGGCGGGATGTTCTTCGCCTGGATGATCCTGCGCCCGGCGGCGGTGGACATACTGGAGCCGCCAGCACGCCTGCGCCTATGGCTGAGTGTGTTCAAACGTTTTTTCGTCTGGGTCTGGATAGCGGTAGCAGTCCTGCCCCTGACTGGAGTCGGCATGCTGCACATGAGCTACAGCGGTTTCGACGCCGCGCCGCGCTACGTGCACGTCATGATGGGTCTGTATCTGGTGATGCTCGCCCTGTTCCTGCGTATTCAGGCGCTGCAGCTGCCGCAGCTGCGGCGCGCCGTGGAGAGCGAGAACTGGCCTGCAGGCGGCGAGGCACTGGGGCGGATTCGCAAGGTGGTCGGCAGCAACCTGCTGATCGGCCTGGCACTGATGACGCTGGCGGCCATGCGCCCGGTATTCTGACTGGCGCTGCTGCCTTGCGAACCAAGGCAGCAGCAATTATTCAGAACCGAAACACCTGCACGGCACCACTGCGGCCCGCCGCACCTTCGCGCCCAGGCTGGCCAGGCTTGCCATCGGCCGCACCCTCTACGCCGTAGAGCAGGCAGCCCTTGGCAGCGCCCCCACGACCGGGGCGCCCCGCCGAACCGGCGGCACCACCCGCGCCGCCATCGAGCAATACCTGCATGCGCTCGACCTCGACATGGTGCGGCACCTCCAGCACCACGCTACCGCCTGCAGCACCTTCATGCCCATCGGTGCCGTCCTGACCATCGTGGCCAGCACTGGCCTGACCCCAGGTGCAACCACCCGGCTGCCCATGCGCGCCATCGAGCCCGGCATAACCCGGTCTGCCCTGACCACCACGCACATCGAGAGTCAAGGATTCGAATGTCAGCTTGTGCAGCTTGAGCTTGATCTCCCGCCCAGCCGTGGCTGGCCGGGTGTAAGTACCAGCGGCACCTTTGGCGCTGATCCAGGCGCCCGGGCCGATATTGGCGTCCTCTACCACCAGTCGCAGTGGCTGATCGCTGGGCGCAACGCCAATATGCGCGTCGCGGCCCATCAGCAACTCACCGATATGCAACTCGGTCACCGTTGCCGGGATCATCAGGGTCGCCTGATCCGCCACTTCCAGCCGTTCGAGCTGCAGGCTGCTACTGGCGACCGGCAAACGCATCAGCGTATTGGACGCCACCGTGACCTGCGTAGCGGCCAACGACGGACCTGCGAACAGGCAGAGCAACAGAGCGAGACTACGCATGAGCCGCCTCCTCAAGCACTGTAGCAGCAGCGCTTTCAGGCCCTTGCTCGGTCTTCAGCGGATAGAGGTGAAAAATGCCGAACAGCAGGACCTGTACACGATCCAGCCAGGGGCTAGCGCGACCGGACAGGAGCCCCGAGAACAGCCACAGCTGCACCCCATGCAGCAGCGCAAGAAAGCCCGCGAGCAGATAGACGAGCTGCTCGAACGGCGCGCCAAAACGCTTGGCCAGCGCCGCTGCAAATACCAGCCAGAAGGCCAAGGCCAACGCCTTGCCCATCATCAACAATGCTTTCATCCCCGCCCTCTTGCTCTGGTTTTTCTAATAGCGCTGCACGTTAACCGGTCGCGGCCCGGACTACCAGAGCGAGGGAATATTTTCCGCGACCTCAGCTATCACCAGCCGCAAAGCGCCCCCCAGGCCTATGATGACCTGTGGGGCGCCCCTGCGCTTCAACGGGAAACGTACAATTCTACGCGGCGGTTCTGTGCGCGGCCGGCATCACTGCCGTTGCCCGCCACTGGTTGGTTCTCACCACGGCCTTCTGTACTGAGCTTGCCGTCAGGCACAGCCTGAGCGATGAGAAAGTCGGCAATACTGCGTGCGCGGCGTTCGGACAACCCCTGGTTGTAGGCATCAGAACCAACGCTATCGGTATGCCCGCCGACATTGACTGCGACCAGACTGGCACCGGTCAGACGGGTACTGACATCGGCAAGCAGGCGCCTCGCCTCAGCCGTCAGTTCGGCTGAATCGAACGCGAACAGCACATTTCCCAGGTCGCTGAGAACGATGACCTCATCCTGCGCCTGCTGCTCCATCGCCGGCTCGGCCGCAACACTGGCGGGGTATTGCGGCAAAGGGCAGCCGTTATGGCCTACCGCAGTACCGGCTGGCGTGCCGGGGCAGCGATCACGGCGGTCGAACACACCGTCGCCATCTTCGTCGCCGTCCTGCGCATAGCAGATGATGGCGCCCAGCAGAGCACCGGCTACCGCGCCGCCTGCTGCCCAGGTGGAACTTTCGATTGCGCCGAGGCCGCCACCGGCCAGGGCTCCAATCGCACTGCACAGGGGCCAGTTCCCCTGGTTGAGCGGCGCGTCTCCCGTACTGGAAGTCGTGGCACAACCCGAGAGAACACTGCTGACCAAGAGAAAGGGTAAACCCTCGAAAGCTTGATTCTCATGGCGGTGTCTCCCGTGATACCGGCATGTTGCCGGTATCACAGGAGTAAAGACGGCGACAGGATTTCAGACAAGAAAAGGCCCGACCGATGGAATCGGTCGGGCCTTCGCGGGTGACGCCTGAGTTGGCTTACACGAAGCGCCTTACGGCTGAGCTTCGACCTCGGCTTCCACGCGACGGTTGATGGCGCGACCATCAGCAGTGGCGTTGTCGGCAACCGGGCGGCTCTCGCCATAACCCACTGCCTGCACACGGCTGGACTCGACACCGTACTGGTTGACCAGAACGTCACGCACGGCACTGGCACGGCGCTCGGACAGGCCCTGGTTGTAAGCATCGCTGCCCACCGAGTCGGTGTGACCTTCAACCACGGTGCTGGTCTGCGGGTACTGTTTCATGAAGTCGGCCAGGGCTTTGATGTCGCCATAGCTTTCCTGCTTGACCTCGGCCTTGTCGAAGTCGAACTTGACGTCCAGTTCGACACGGACGGCTTCGGCCGGCTCGGCAACGGCGACCTCCTCGACAACGACTTCTTCGACGACGACAACCTGCTGCGCTTCGGCACCATGTACCCAGCAGTAGGCGGCAGCCATACCGGCGCCCACCAGCGCACCACCACCAGCCCAGGTAGAGCTTTCGATTGCCCCTAACGCCGCACCACCAACACCGCCTACAGCTGCGCAGGTGGGCCAGTCGGTTTTCTGCAGGCCGGCGCAACCGGTCAGCAAGGTACTAGCCAGAATCAGGGGTACTGCGTTCCTTGTGATACTCATACTTTAGGTCTCCAATCTTCATCGGCCCATAACCGACTCGATAGTAGTAAAGACAGGAGTTGTACAATCCGCCAGTTATAGCTTCTGCGGATAATTTTCTCTCACTCTAGGCCTGATACCGACACCACGTTAGTCTTTGCAGACTTTTCGAGGAAGTTCGATGACCGCCAGCCTTAGTACCCGTACTCCACAACAAGCCATTGCGGCACTGCTTGCCCGCTATGCCCGCGAGAAACTGCTGTTACTCGGCGCAAGCGAACTGCCCGCAGTCAGCGCCTTTCACAGCGCCCACCCGCAGTGTCAGGTCACCACCGCACCTGCTGCTCCCCTGGCACCGGAACTGGCCGCACAGCGCTTCGACCTGGCAATTCTGGTCGACTGTCTGGAGCACTTACCCAAACGCGATGGACTGCAACTACTGGGTGGCATTCGCAACCTCAACGCCAGCCGGGTCGCCGTGTTGCTCGACCTCAAAGCAGGTGATTGGCAGGAAACCGACTTTTTCGCCCTGGCCATGCAAGCCAGTGAGCAGTTCCAGCGCGAGGGACAGACCCTGCATCTGTTCACCTATGATCTACTCGATTACAAGCAAGTTCCCGATTGGTTGAACGCGAAGTTCTGGGCTAATCCACAAAACTTCGGCAAATACTGGTGGTAGAGCGATGAACCCACTCGATCCCAATTGCCCTTGTGGCAGCGGTAATTCGCTGAGCCAGTGTTGTGGTCACTATCACGCGGGTACCCACGCGCCCAGCGCGGAGCTGCTGATGCGCTCGCGCTACAGCGCCTATGTACTGGGCCTGGTGGATTATCTGGTGGCCACTACCCTGCCCGTCCAGCAGCCGGCGCTCGACCGCGACGCGATGGCTGCCTGGAGCGCCCAAAGCACCTGGCTCGGCCTGAAAGTCGAAGGCAGCGAAGTATTCGCCGGCAAGCCAGAACATACCCAGGTCAGCTTCGTCGCCCGCTGGCACGATGACAACGACGAACATCGTCACCGCGAATGCTCCGCTTTCGTTCAGGTGGACGAACGCTGGTTCTTCCTCGACCCGACGGTGCCACTGAAAGCCGGACGCAATGATCCTTGCCCCTGCCAGGGCGGGCAGAAGTTCAAGAAGTGCTGTGCGCCCTACCTGAATGCCTGATTAGTGTTAATCCTGCTTTCTGCTTGAGTTGAAACGTCCCGCGAGGACACTCAACAAGGAGAAAGCCATGCACAAGAAAAGTGGTATCGCTCTTATCCTGGCCGGCCTGCTAGCAGGCTGCGCCAACCAGCCCGGCGGACTGCAAGGGGAAACGCTGGATCTGGGCGACAGCCAGCGCGTCAGTCGCCTGTTCGCCTACCCGAACAACTGCAGCGTGATCTGCTACCGCGACTGGACGCTGGAACAGACGGTCGAGCACTACCTGCAGCAGAGCCTGACGCGCGATGGTTACCCCCAGGCCAACGTGCGCGTAACACGCAATGGGGAACATATTCACGCCAATTTCGATGGCACGCCAACGGATTACGGCAAGTCCCTGCTGCAATTGCTCGATGCCGGTGATCTGGCCTATCAGGGCGCCAGCCAGCTCAATAGTGACGGTAAATGGCAGTACAACTGGTACTTCTTCCTGCCTCTGGGCATGGCCCTGGAGAACCGCAAGAGCGTCGAGCTGCTGCACTTCCCACCGGACTACTCACTGACTCAGGCTCAGGATTATCTGCGTTCGAGCACCACGGATCGCTGGGCCTCGCTGCTCAGTTTCAATGGCGTACAGCCGGAACACACCCCCGCTTACCAGACCATCATCGACATCGCGCCCATCGCCGCCCCGGCCAGTGCCGGCAGTGCCCTGGAAGGCGTTTATGGCTATTTCACCAGCTATCAGCGGCGCATGGTCAGCGAGCTCAGCGTCGGCTCTGGCGATACCAGCCTGCCGATGGTCGCCTTTGGTGCGCCGGTGCGCAGTTGGATCACGCAGCAATACGGGGTGAATCTGCCGGTGCTGGGCCTCGGCCAGATCGATGCAGCACCTGGGCAGCAGGTCTCAGTGCTCGGCGCCAACCATCCCAGCTACATCTGGAATGCGGCCGACCCGGCCAACAACAAGGGCAGCGAGGCCGCCGCCAACGCAGCAGGGATCAAGGTCATGGGGCAGGACCTGAGCGCCGCCTGCTGGCAAGCCGGTATGGGCCAGCAACCGACAGCTGATCCGCAGCAGACGCTGAACACCTGCACCGAGAAATGGCAGGTGACGGAGAAACTGCAAACCTGCGAGCTGTTCTTCACCAGCGTGCGCAACCTCAAACCCGAGGAGGCCGCTGCCAAATGCAAGGCGGGTTAGTGGCCTGAACGCAAAAACGCCGTGGCTGCGTGTGCAGCTCACGGCGTTTCAGTCAGGCTAGTGAATTCTCAATCCTGCAGCTTCAGATGCGAGGTGTCCGGTGCAGCCGCTGGAGTCGCAGGTTTGGCTTGCCCCATATCGCTACCAACGGGCGCCAGACTGAACTGCGACAGGTCGACCTGTGGCGCGGCGGCGTCGGGCCTGGCGTCCTGCAGATCGCTGCCTACCGGTGCGATATCGAAATCCGGAGCATCCACATCACTGAACGCGGCCATGTACTCATCTCGTGGTGCGACCTGCAGGCGCCCCGGCCTGGCCGCGGGCAGTGCGGCTGCCGGAGAAGTTGCCGGCTCTACGGGCGGCGGCGGGGCCAGCTCGACTTCCTCGATCAACGCATCCATGTCGACGACCTCGACCCGCGCACCGGCACGCTCCAGCGTCGCGCGGTACTTCTCCGCCCCGGCGGCGTCGAGATTGTTCTTGATCACGATGCGGCGCCCGGAGAACAACTGAGCGATGCGCTGAGCATCGGCCTGGAACAGCTTGGCCATGTTGGCCTTGACCAACTCCGGCTGGGCGCCCGGCACCAGTTGCCCGGAGAAGGCGATCTCGTAGCGACTCATGGTCACACTCCTGTCCTATTCGCCGCTCAGTATGGCGCAGGTTCCTTTGCCCTGACACTGCAGGCGTCTCATTCATGCTCTCCCGATTACCAACAACCCGAAACCTCCACAGTATCTCGTTGAAAATAATGAGTGCTTCCCCGTTGCAGCCAAGCGCTTGCTTGTTACACTGGGGCGCAATGGGGGTATGAAATGTTTTCTCAGGCGCAAATGATAAGAATTATCAGCCTATTGATGTTTTTTGGCCTGCTTTCAGGCCTGCCAGGATGCTCCACCTGGATGACAGGTGGTTTCAAGGACCCGGACGTCCAACTCATCAAAGTTGATGTGGTCAAGGCCAGGCTGCTCGAACAGGAGTTCCGCCTGCGCTTTCGAATCGACAATCCCAACGGCGTCAGCCTGCCGGTGCGCGGGCTGGACTACAACGTCCATCTCAATGGTATCCAGCTGGCCGAGGGCTACTCCAACGAGTGGTTCACCGTGCCCGCCCACGGCCACCACACCTTCGAAGTACCGGTGCGCACCAACCTCTGGCGCCATGTGCGGCAGATCGTCAAGGCACTGGAAAAACCGGATGTGCCGATTCGCTATAGCCTCAAGGGTGAGGTAAAAACCGGCATGTTGTTCGGCCGAAGCGTGCACATGTCGCGTAATGGCGAGATAATTCCCGGCGATTTCATCCCCGAATAACCTGCGCGAGTAACACCATGAGCAACCAACCCCACGTCCACGGCCCTGACTGCAACCATGACCACGATCATCACGATCACGGCCATGTGCACGGCCCGCACTGCAACCATGGCCATCAGGAGCCGGTGCGCAACGCGCTGAAGGATGTCGGCCGTAACGATCCTTGCCCATGCGGCAGCGAGAAGAAGTACAAGAAGTGCCACGGCGCCTGAACCGCGCATGAGTGCCTTGAACCTGACCCTGCTGCTGAGCGGCCTGCTGCTGATCGCAGCGCTGGCCGCTTATGCCTGGCATCTGTGGCGCCGCGTCTGGGCGAACCAGCGCGCCCGCGACGAAGCGCAGCAAGAGCGCCAGCAACGCATCGGCGGTGATCTGAGCATCCTCGCCAGCAGCCTGCTCGACGAGCAGTTGCCACTGATCGAAGGCGCCATCCGCATCAAGGTGCTGCTCGACAACTATGACAGCGCCCTGAGCAATGACAGCCGCTGCCAGGTGTTCCATCTGCTCTTCGAAGCCACCGCCGAGGTGCCCACGCATGCGGGCTGGAAAGCGTTGGACAAGGCTGAACGGCGGCGCTTCGAAAAACGCTTCAACGAGCTGGAACTGCAGCACAAGGCCGCCGCACGTATCGCCGCACGCTGGTTACTGGACGAAGGGTTGAAAGGGTCTCGAGCAAACGCCTGAGCCCCTCTTGCCAGGCTGCGACAGCCTTATTACCTTGGCGCCTTTGTGGCCGATCATTGCGCGACCGGCCTCGACCGTCCGCACACCAAGGAACTTCGCCATGCGCGCGCTGGCCCGCCTGACTCTTGCCGCCTCACTGATTAGCCTCGCCGGCTGCCAGTCCCTGCTCAACAGCCGTTATGCCGACAGCGTGCCGCCTACCCGTGGCGTTGAGCGCATTCAGGGCGTGGCCGAGAGTGCGTCGGTGCGGCGTAACGCTCTGGGCATGCCGCTGATCGAATCGAGCAATTTCCACGACGCCCTGTTTACCCTGGGCTACGTGCATGCGGGTGATCGTCTCAGCCAGATGGTCGGCATGCGTCTGCTGGCTCAGGGCCGCCTGGCCGAAATGGCAGGGCCCGGCGTGCTGGAAATGGACCGGTTCATGCGCGCGGTCAACCTGAAAAAGAGTGCGGAAATTCTCTACGCCGACGCCTCGCCACGCCTGAAGCGTTTCTTCGAGGTCTATTCGCGTGGCGTCAACGCCTATATGTTCCGCTACCGCGATCGTATGCCGATGGATCTGGCCGAGTCCGGCTACCGTCCCGAGTACTGGAAGCCCGAGGACTCGGTGCTGTTGTTCTGCCTGCTCAACTTCGGTCTGGCGGTGAACATGCAAGAAGAGATCGCCGCGCTGACCATGGCCCAGCGCGTGGGCACCGACAAGCTGCCCTGGCTGCTGCCGATCTACCCAGACGAGCCGCTGCCCTTCGCCGAAGCAGAAAAACTCGCCGGCCTCGACCTCAAGGGGCAGTTGCCGGGCCTGCAGGCGATTTCCCGCACTGCAGCGCAGATCGCCGAACAACACATGCTCGGCGTCGCCGCCTCGAACAACTGGGCCATCGCCCCGCAGCGTAGCCGTGGCGGCAAGAGTCTGCTGGCCAATGACACGCACCTGCCACTGAGCATGCCCTCGTTGTGGAATTTCGTGCAGATCCGCTCGCCCAAGTACCAGGCCGCGGGCATCTCTCTGGCCGGCGTACCGGCTGTAGTCGCCGGCTACAACGGCAAGCTGGCCTGGGGCATGACCATGGTCATGGGTGACAACCAGGACATTTATCTGGAGCGCATCAAACGCGAAGGCAGCCGCCTGATGTACCAGGCAGACGGCAAATGGCTGCCGGTCGCCGAACGCCAGGAGACCTTCTTCATCAAGGGCCAACGCCCGATTCGCGAAACGCTTTACGAGACCCGTAACGGCCCGCTGCTCAACTCGGTACTGGGCGAACGCAAGCATATGCTGCAGCCCCTGGCTCTACAGAGCGGTTACGGCCTGGCGCTGAAAACCACGCAGTTCGAACGCGACCAGAGCCTCGACGCCTTCTTCGACCTGTCGCGCGCGCAGTCGGTGGACCAGGCCTTCGAGGCGACGCGGGAGATCCGCGCCATGCCGCTGAACATCGTCTTCGCCGACGCCCAGCATATCGGCTGGCAGGTCACCGGGCGCTACCCGAATCGCCGCGAAGGTCGTGGCCTGCTGCCCTCCCCCGGCTGGGACGAGCGCTACGCCTGGGACGGCTTCACTGACCCGATGCTGCACCCTTACGATCAGGACCCACCGCAAGGCTGGCTGGGCACCGCCAACGAACGCAGCGTGCCGCCCGGTTACGGCATGCAACTGTCCAGCTCCTGGTACTACCCGGAACGCGCCGAACGCATCGCCGAGCTGGCCGGCAATGGCCGTCACGATGGCCGCAGCATGATCGCCATGCAGTACGACCAGACCTCACCCTTTGTCGCCAAACTGCAGGCCATGTTCAATGACCCGGCCATGCACGACTCGCTGCGCCAGGCCATCGCGGCCCTGCCGGCTGACCAGCGCGCACGTGCCGATGAAGCCCTGAAGCGCCTGCTGGCGTTCGACGGCAAGCTTGCCGCCAGTTCGGCCGATGCCGCCATCTACGGCGCCTTCCTGCATGAAAGCGCACGGCAGATCTTCCTCGACGAACTGGGCCCGGAAGACAGCCCGGCCTGGCAGGCGCTAGTGCAAGCCGCCAACACCTCCTACTCGGCGCAGGCCGACCACCTGCTCGGCCGTGCCGACAGCCCCTTCTGGAATGACATCCGCACGCCAGAGCAGGAAGACAAACCGACCATACTCGCGCGCAGCCTGGCCGTCAGCATCGAGTTGCTGGAGAGCCGGTTGGGCACGGAGCGGCGCAACTGGCAGTGGGGCAAGCTGCATACCTATGAGTGGGTGACCGATACCACGCGCATGGCGCCTTACATGAGCGCCAGTCAACGCAGCAGCATCAACGCCTTGAAAGGTTATCTGGATCGCGGCCCCTATCCGGCCGGAGGCGACCACAGCACGCTGAACGTCTCTGCCTACGCCTGGGGCCAGGACTTCAATACCTTCCTCATCCCGGCCATGCGTATCGTGGTGGATTTTGCCGCCGACGAGCCGTTGGTCGGCGTCAACAGCGCAGGGCAGTCGGGCAACCCAGCCAGCCCACACTACGCCGACGGCATCGAGGCATGGCTCAAGGGCGGCTACATGAGCTTCCCGTTCAAGGCGGAAAATCTGGACAAGGTCTATGGCAACCAGCGACTGTTGCTGATGCCGGCAAAGTAATGACCGTTCGTCGGGCGGCGCTGAACCTTTGCCTCAGCGCCCCACTCTGAATATTCGACTTACTCCATAGATCATCGTTTTAAGGCGCCCTTGGCGCCTTTTCTTTTGCCCGAAGAAAAAGATGGCTTTTTTCCATCACCGAATGGAACTTCTCGGACAAAGCAGGTTCAGAGACTATGCATCGATTGAAATGCTCCCCTGGCGCCTCTGGCGCCTATTTTTTTGCCTGCGACTCAGAGAACGCCTGCTAAGCCAGCAGGCTGCGGTCGAAGATAAACGCCTCACCCGCGTGCGGGCTATGCGCCAGCAGATTCTGCGGCCGCCCCATCTTCGGGTAATTCTTCTCGCCGGTATCACTGATCCAGCCTTGCGCCTTCATCCGCTCCAGCCTCCCGCGCAAGGTGGTATGTTGCACAGGCTCCCCCAGACACCCCTGAAATGCCGTCAGCGCATCGGTCACGGTGAATCGCGGTGCCAGCAGGTACAGCGGCAGCGAGCTGTAGACCGACTTGCCCCGCAGCCGTTCAGCCGCCAGACGCACCAACTGCGTGTGGTCGAACGGCAATGCCTGTTCCCCTGCAATGACGCCCGCCAACTCGACGAACCGCAGGTTTTCATCCTGTGGCTCCGCATCAGACGCCAACAGCGCCAGATAGCAGGTGCTCAGCGACCAGCCGCGCGGATCGCGCACACCATTACCAACTGTCGCCACCTGCTCCAGATACTGCGGTTGCAGGCGCGCCTTGTCGGCCAGTGCACGGGCAGCGGCGGCGTCCAGGCTGGCATCGGCACAACGGCCGTTGACCAGCACGCCCGGCAGCGCCCATTGCCCAGCGTAAGGTTCACGCTGGCGACGCAACAGAAGCACCTGTAGCGTCCCCTCCTCGCTCAGACGCAGAGCGACGATATCTACCCCGGCCAGCACCTCAACTGCACTCATCCTGTTGCTTGCTCCCTCATGTACTTATTTCATCTTGACCAATAACTCATATTTTTTCACGCAGGATTTGGCGAAAACACTTGACTACATATTTCATCAGATGAAATATGTAGTCACTCACCCAAGAGAAGGAGGCGCACCATGAAGATCGCCAGCTTCGACGTCGACGCTCAGAAAGGCTTTACCCCACTGTGCCCCAACGAGCTACCGGTGCCCGAGGGCGACACCATCGTCCCGGCGCTGAACCAACTGGCCGCACGCGCCCAGCTGCGCATCGGCAGCAAGGATGCCCATAGCCCGCAAGCGGCCTGGGTCGTCGACAAACACGATGAGATGTTGCGCCCCCTGCCGCTGGCCAATGCAGACCTGACCTGGGTCAGCCACTGCGTGCCTGGTACGCCCGGCTTCGAACTGCTCGATGACCTGCCCGCGCCGCTGGATTACGACTACTTCGTGTGGAAAGGAGTCGAACCGGATCTGCACCCCTACGGTGCCTGCTATCACGACCTGGCCGAGAAGCGCAGCACGGGCGTGATCGAGTTTCTCCGGCAAAATGACGTCGACCTCGTTCTGGTCGGCGGCCTGGCCCTGGACTACTGCGTCAAGACCACCGCCCTGCAGCTGCGCCGCGCCGGCTTCGAGGTGATCGTGCATCTGCCGGCCTGCCGAGCCATTGCCAGCGAAACGGCCGAAACCGCCTGCATCGCCATGCGCGAACAGGGCATCACACTTGCCACCAGCCTGGAACAGCTGGATGACACCCTCGCCAAGGAGAACCTGCGATGAGCGAGAGCATCTTCGCCGAGCGCACCGTGCAGAATCTGCTGGACACCGACTTCTACAAGCTGACCATGATGCAGGCGGTGCTGCACAACTACCCCAACGCCGAAGTGGAATGGGAGTTCCGCTGCCGCAGTAGCGAGGATCTGACGCCCTACCTGGCCGAAATCCGCTACCAGATCGAACGCCTCAGCGAGCTGAGCCTAAGCGTCGACCAGCTCGCCTTTCTCGACAGCATTCCCTTCATCAAGCCCGACTTCATCCGCTTTCTGAGTTTGTTCCGCTTCAACCTGCGCTACGTGTACACCAGCATCGAAGACGGCCAGTTGAACATCCGCCTGCGCGGTCCCTGGCTGCACGTGATCCTCTTCGAAGTACCGCTGCTGGCCATCGTCAGCGAAGTGCGCAACCGCTATCGCTACCGCGAAGTGCTGCTCGAACAGGCCGCCGAGCGCCTGTACGAGAAGCTCGATTGGCTCAAGGCCGAAGCCTCGCCGAGCGAACTGGCCGGCTTCCAGCTGGCTGATTTCGGTACTCGCCGGCGCTTCTCTTACCGCGTGCAGGAGCAGGCGGTGCATATCCTCAAGCGCGACTTCCCCGGGCGTTTCGTCGGTACCAGCAACGTGCACCTGGCCCGCGAATTCGACCTCAAGCCCATTGGCACCATGGCCCACGAATGGTTGATGGCGCACCAGCAACTCGGCCCGCGCCTGATCGACAGCCAGATTGCCGCGCTCGACTGCTGGGTGCGCGAATACCGCGGTTTGCTGGGCATCGCCCTGACCGACTGCATCACCATGGATGCCTTCCTCGCCGATTTCGACCTGTACTTCGCCAAGCTCTTCGACGGCCTGCGCCATGACTCCGGCGACCCACTGGTGTGGGCGGAAAAAGCCATCGCCCACTACGAGAAACTCGGCATCGATCCGATGAGCAAGACCCTGGTGTTCTCCGACGGGCTCGACCTGCCCAAGTCGCTGCGGCTCTACCGTGCACTTTCCGGGCGAATCCACGTAAGCTTCGGGGTCGGAACCAACCTGACCTGCGACATCCCCGGCGTCGAGCCGATGAACATCGTGATCAAGATGATCGCCTGCAACGGTCAACCGGTAGCGAAGATTTCCGATACGCCCGGCAAGACCCAATGCCGCGACGAGAACTTCGTCCATTACCTGAAACACGTCTTTCGCGTGACCCAGTGAGGAGCCAGACATGAGCAACCGCCAAGCCGAAATCGCCGCCGCCCTCGACGTGGTGCCGCCATTCGCCGACGACGCTGCGCTAAGTGCAGAGATCGAGCGGCGCAAGACCTTCATCAAGAACACCCTGAAGAATTCCGGCCTCAAGGTTCTGGTCCTGGGCATCAGCGGCGGCGTCGACTCGCTGACCGCCGGGCGCCTGGCCCAGCTTGCGGTCGAAGAGCTGCGTGCCGAAACAGGCGATACTGCGTACCGCTTCATCGCCGTGCGCCTGCCGCACAACGCTCAGCACGACGAACATGACGCCCAGGACTCGCTGAAATTCATCTGCGCCGATGAACAAGACACGGTGAACATTGCCGGCAGCGTCTCCGGCCTCGGCGAGCAGGTCACCCATTTGCAGAAACTCAGCGACGCCCGCCGCGATTTCGTCGTCGGCAACATCAAGGCACGCATCCGCATGGTTGCCCAGTTCGCCATCGCCAACGCCAACAATGGCCTGGTGATCGGCACCGATCACGCCGCCGAAGCGGTGATGGGCTTTTTCACCAAGTTCGGCGACGGTGCCTGCGACCTCGCCCCTCTGTCCGGCCTGGTGAAGAATCAGGTGCGTGCCATTGCCAAGCACCTGGGCGCTCCGCAGCACCTGGTGATGAAAACGCCGACCGCTGACCTGGAAGAGCTGCGCCCAGGCAAACCGGACGAGGAGGCGCATGGCGTCACCTACGCAGAAATCGACGCCTTCTTGCATGGCGAGAAAGTCAGCGACGAGGCCTACGCCACCATCGTTCGCACCTACGACAACACGCGCCACAAACGCGAACTACCGCTGGTGCCCTGAGCGCCGTAGGGCGGAAAGAAAGAGCCGGGCATCGCCCGGCTTTTTCGTCTGCACTGCAAATCAATGCCACTCCCCGGCAATGCGCTCTGCTGGCGCGGCGAGGCGCTCGAAAACCTCAAGTGGCCGACACTGGGCCACCGGCGCCGGCGGCGGTTGATCGGGCACTGTCGGCTCACCCGGCTCCTGCGGCGGCACGGGCCTTCCAGGCTGATCAGGGATATCGGGTTCGGGCTGGCCGGGAATGCCTCCCGCATTGAGATCGAGCAAAGACATGAGTCGCTCTCCTGAACGTGGACTGTTATAGGTGGAGCCCCACATGAGCAGGAAATTCAGGCTATCCGACCAAATGCTAGCGCGCACAAAAAAGCCGGGCTAAACCCGGCTTTCTGGCAACGCTTCGGCGATCAGGCCTTGGGCAGGGTTACCCCGGTCTGGCCCTGGTACTTGCCACCACGATCACGGTAGGAAACCTCACAGGCCTCGTCGGACTGCAGGAAGAGCATCTGCGCCACACCTTCGTTGGCGTAGATCTTCGCCGGCAGGTTGGTGGTGTTGGAGAATTCCAGGGTCACGTGACCTTCCCACTCCGGCTCCAGCGGCGTGACGTTGACGATGATGCCGCAACGCGCGTAGGTGCTCTTGCCCAGGCAGATGGTCAGCACATCACGCGGAATGCGGAAGTATTCGACCGTGCGCGCCAGGGCGAAGGAGTTAGGCGGAATGATGCAAACGTCGCTCTTGATGTCGACGAAGCTCTTCTCATCGAAATTCTTCGGGTCGACGATGGCCGAGTGGATATTGGTGAACACCTTGAATTCGTCGGCGCAACGTACGTCGTAGCCGTAGCTGGAAACACCGTAGGAGATGACGCGACTGTCGTCGGCACCGCGCACCTGGCGCTCGACGTAGGGCTCGATCATGCCGTGTTCCTGGGCCATGCGGCGAATCCACTTGTCCGATTTGATGCTCATGGCGAGGTGTCCTGAGTGGGCGGTTACGAAAAAAGTTAGCGCATCTTACCGATGCAGGCGCCACGCTTCAAAGAGTGCCGGCGCGCCCATCAGTCATTATTTGCAAAAAAGCTGCATCGACTATTCGCACTTGGCGATAAAACCACGTATGGTGTCCCCACTGTGCTGCATGTGTCACCGCGAATCGCTACTTGATGCCTAGATTTCGATCCAAACATCGTCCGACTCCTAGTACTCGTTGCACTCAGTCCCGGCCTGGGCTTTTCCAGGGCTGTTATTACTTTTGTTAGGAGACATCACATGTCCAATCGTCAGACTGGCACCGTTAAGTGGTTCAACGATGAGAAAGGCTACGGCTTCATCACCCCGCAATCCGGTGACGACCTCTTCGTACACTTCAAAGCCATTCAGAGCGATGGCTTCAAGAGCCTGAAAGAAGGCCAGCAAGTGACTTTCGTGGCCACCCGTGGTCAGAAAGGCATGCAGGCTGAGGAAGTTCAGGTTGTCTAACCTGAGCTGACCTGCTTGAAAAGAGCCCCGCCTAGTGCGGGGCTTTTTTATGGGTGTTTGCACGCCCTGTAGGAGCGGATTTATCCGCGATTCGCGGCTGAAGCGGAATGCCGCCCAGCCGCTCCTACAAAAGCAGGAAAGGCTGCCAAAGCAGCTTTTCGTAGGAGCCCCGCCCCGGGGCGAAGCTTTTCAAATGTGCGCCGCTCTGATTCGCGGCGGGGCGCCGCTCCTACAAATTCGATACTCCGACGCTTAACTGAGTCGGGTGGTAGAGCTGCCCAGGATGCCCACGTCGCAGGGCAATTGGAAAGCCAAGTCAGGACCGAGTCGCCTGCATGGCCCTCTCCCGCCCTTCGGGCACCCTCGGCTTGGGCATCCTGCGTCGCTCTACCTCCTGCATCCATGCAGTCGTCTCCCGCAAGCGGGAGAGGGTCATCAGAGGGCCGCTGCGCGGCCGCTGTTAGTCCTCACTGATCTCGATGCTGGGCATGGCCGGTTTGCCAGCCAGAGCGATACGCGCACCGACCTTGCGCGCCAGGTCCTGGTAGATCATGGCGATCTGGCTTTCCGGATCGGCAATGGTGGTTGGCTTGCCATCATCGGCCTGCATGCGAATGGCCATCGACAGCGGCAACGAGGCCAGCAGCTCGACGCCATAGTGCGCGGCCAGCTTCTCGCCGCCGCCCTCACCGAACAGGTGCTCGGCATGACCGCAGTTGGAGCAGATGTGCACCGCCATGTTTTCCACCACGCCGAGCACCGGGATGTGCACCTTGCGGAACATCTCCACGCCCTTCTTGGCATCGAGCAGGGCCAGATCCTGCGGGGTGGTGACGATCACGCTACCGGCCACCGGCACCTTCTGCGCCAGGGTCAGCTGGATATCGCCGGTGCCCGGCGGCATGTCCACCACCAGATAATCGAGATCGTTCCAGGCGGTCTGGGTGATCAACTGCAGCAAAGCGCCACTGACCATCGGCCCGCGCCAGACCATCGGCGTGTTGTCGTCGGTGAGAAAGGCCATGGACATCACCTGCACACCATGGGCCTCGAGCGGCACGAACCATTTCTGATCCTTGACCTGCGGGCGCGTGCCTTCGGCGATGCCGAACATGATGCCCTGGCTGGGGCCGTAGATATCGGCATCGAGAATGCCGACCCGCGCGCCTTCACGCGCCAGCGCCAACGCCAGGTTGGCTGCGGTGGTGGACTTGCCCACCCCGCCCTTGCCCGAGGCCACGGCGATCACATTTTTCACACCGGCCAGGGCCGGCACCTGCGCCTGGCCCTGGTGCGAGTCGATCACGCAGTCGACCTGCACCCGCGCACTGTCGACAGCATCGAGATTTTCCAGCGCCATCTGCAGCATCTGCGCCCAACCGTTTTTGAACAGGCCGGCGGCGTAGCCCAACTCCAGACGCACGGCGACGCGCGTGCCCTGAATGTCGACCTCATGCAGGCAACCGGCACTGACCGGATCCTGATCGAGATGAGGGTCGGTGAACTGACGCAGACAGGCTTCGACCGCTTCGCGGGTGACGGCACTCATGTATGGACTCCAGAAGGCAGCGGAAAAACAGGCCAGCATCATAGCAGCAGCATCGAACCATGCGCGGTACATCGACCACGCTTGCCCGGTGCAGGTGGCTTGCAACTGTCCGCTGCTTTATAGTTGCCGACTCCCTTTGTTTTACCAGTGCAGCCGATCACTATGAGCGAAGCCCGCAAGATTCTCGTTACCAGCGCCCTCCCCTATGCCAACGGCTCCATCCACCTCGGCCATATGCTCGAGTACGTGCAGACCGACATGTGGGTGCGCTACCAGAAGCTGCGCGGCAATCAGGCCATCTACGTCTGTGCAGACGATGCGCACGGCTCGGCGATCATGCTGCGCGCCGAGAAAGAAGGCATCACCCCCGAGCAGCTCATTGCCAACGTACAGGCCGAGCACACCGCCGACTTCGCCGACTTCGGCGTGGACTTCGACAATTACCACTCGACCCACTCCGAGGAAAACCGCGAGCTGTGCGCGTCCATTTACCTGGCGCTGCGCGACAAGGGCCATATCGCCACCCGCGCGGTGACCCAGTACTTCGACCCCGAGAAGGGCATGTTCCTCGCCGACCGCTTCATCAAGGGCACCTGCCCGAAATGCGCGGCCGAGGACCAGTACGGCGATAACTGCGAGAAATGCGGAGCCACCTACGAGCCGACCGAGCTGAAAAACCCGCGCTCGGCCATCTCCGGCGCAGTGCCGGTACTCAAGGAGTCGCAGCATTTCTTCTTCAAGTTGCCGGACTTCGAGGCCATGCTCAAGCAATGGACGCGCTCTGGTGCGCTACAGGACGCAGTGGCCAACAAGATCGCCGAGTGGCTCGACGGCGGCCTGCAGGAGTGGGACATCAGCCGCGATGCGCCGTACTTCGGCTTCGAGATTCCGGGCGAGCCGGGCAAATACTTCTACGTCTGGCTTGACGCGCCGATCGGCTACATGGCCAGCTTCAAGAACCTCTGCAGCAAACGCCCGGAGCTGGATTTCGATGCGTTCTGGGGCAAGGACTCGACCGCCGAGCTGTATCACTTCATCGGCAAGGACATCGTCAACTTCCACGCCCTGTTCTGGCCGGCCATGCTCGAAGGCGCGGGCTACCGCAAGCCCACCGCGGTCAACGTGCACGGCTACCTGACGGTAAACGGCCAGAAGATGTCCAAGTCGCGCGGCACCTTCATCAAGGCGCGCACCTACCTGGACCACCTGAACCCGGAATACCTGCGCTACTACTACGCCTCCAAGCTGGGCCGTGGCGTGGATGATCTGGACCTGAACCTCGAAGACTTCGTGCAGAAGGTCAACTCGGACCTGGTCGGCAAAGTAGTGAATATCGCCAGCCGCTGCGCGGGCTTCATCCACAAGGGCAACGATGGCCTGCTGGTCGCCGCCAACCCGGAGCCGGAGCTGTGGGACGCCTTCCAGGCCGCCGCACCGAGCATTGCCGAGGCCTATGAAGCGCGTGACTTCTCCCGCGCCATGCGCGAGATCATGGCGCTGGCCGACCGCGCCAACGCCTGGATCGCCGACAAGGCGCCCTGGGCACTGAACAAGGTCGAAGGCAAGCAGGCCGAAGTGCAGGAAATCTGCGCGCTGGGCATCAACCTGTTCCGCCAGTTGGTGATCATGCTCAAGCCCGTGCTGCCGAAGCTGGCCGCCGATGCCGAAGCCTTCCTCAATGTGAAGCCACAAACCTGGGCCGATCTCTCGCTGCCGCTGGCCAACCACCAGTTGAACCCGTTCAACCCGCTGCTGACCCGCATCGAGCCGGCGAAGATCGACGCCATGGTCGAAGCCTCCAAGGAAGACCTGGCCGCCGAAGCGTCCAAGCCACAGGGCAATGGCGAACTGGCCAAGGACCCGCTGGCCGCTGAGATCAACTTCGACGCCTTTGCCGCCGTCGACCTGCGTATCGCCCTGATCGAGAAGTGCGAGTTCGTCGAAGGCGCCGACAAGCTGCTGCGCCTGTCGCTGGATATCGGTGACGAGAAGCGCAACGTGTTCTCCGGCATCAAGTCCGCCTACCCGGATCCGAGCAAGCTGGAAGGCCGCCTGACTCTCTACGTCGCCAACCTGGCGCCGCGCAAGATGAAGTTCGGCATCAGCGAAGGCATGGTCCTGGCTGCCGGCCCCGGTGGTGAGGAAATCTACCTGCTCAGCCCGGATAGCGGCGCCAAGCCAGGCCAGCGCGTCAAGTAAGCACCAGCTAGGCTTATAGGCGTCGAACAAGCCGGCCAATGCCGGCTTGTTTGCATCTACGCGCTTCCCGATAATAGGCGCCCTTTTCCTATGGCCTTTGCGCACTCGACGGCAACCCGATGACCGAACTCGTCCTGATCATGGTCAGCGCCATCCTGGTCAATAACTTCGTGCTGGTGCAGTTCCTCGGCCTGTGCCCGTTCATGGGCGTGTCGAAGAAGATCGAAACCGCCATCGGCCTGTCCCTGGCGACTACCTTCGTGCTGACCCTGGCCGCCATGTGCAGCTACCTGGTGCAGCAGTACGTGCTCAAGCCGCTGGATCTGGAATTTCTGCGCACCATCAGCTTCATCCTGGTGATCGCCGTAGTGGTGCAGTTCACCGAGATGGTCGTGAACAAAACCAGCCCGCTGCTGTATCGCGTGTTGGGCATTTTCCTGCCGCTGATCACCACCAACTGCATCGTCCTCGGCGTTGCCCTGCTCAATGCCAACAAGGCCGAGTTCACCTTCATCACCGCTACCGCCAATGGTTTCGCTGCCGGCCTGGGCTTCTCCCTGGTGCTGGTGCTGTTCGCCGCCATGCGTGAACGCATCGCCATCGCCGACGTACCGAAATCCTTCCAGGGCGCGGCCATCGGCATGATCACCGCGGGCCTGATGTCGCTGGCGTTCATGGGCTTTACCGGGTTGATCAAGCTATGAGCCTGGTGCTGGTCGCCGTCTTCGCCCTGCTTGCTCTGTGCCTGATCGCCGGTGCCATCCTTGGTTTTGCCGCCGTGCGCTTCAAGGTCGAGGGTGACCCCATTGCCGAACAGATCAACGCCCTGCTGCCGCAAACCCAGTGCGGCCAGTGCGGCTACCCCGGCTGCAAGCCCTACGCCGAGGCCATCGCCGGCGGCGACAAGATCAACAAGTGCCCGCCTGGTGGCGAGGCGACCATCCAGGCGCTGGCCGATCTGCTCGACGTCGAAGCAGAACCACTGGACGCGGTGGAAGGCGAGAAGCCGCAGATGGTCGCCTTCATCCGTGAAGCCGAATGCATTGGCTGCACCAAGTGCATTCAGGCCTGCCCGGTGGATGCCATCGTAGGCGCGGCGCGGCAGATGCACACGGTGATCGCCAGCGAATGCACCGGCTGCGACCTGTGCGTCGAGCCCTGCCCAGTGGACTGCATCGACATGATCGAAGTCGGTAGCACCGTACAGAGCTGGAAATGGGACAAGCCGCTGGCGCCCGGCCAGTTGATCGCCAGTGACCGGGAGCAGGCGGCATGAGCGCGCAGGAAAAGATCTGGGATATCCCCGGCGGCATCCACCCGGCCGAGCGCAAGGAGCTGTCCAACCGCACGCCGATCCAGCAGGCTCCGTTGCCCAAACGCCTGGTGTTGCCGCTAGGCCAGCATATCGGTACGGTCGCCGAGCCTTGCGTGGTCGTCGGCCAACGAGTGCGCAAGGGCGAAAAGATTGCCGAAGCCAACGGCGTGGTCAGCGTACCGCTGCATGCGCCGACGTCCGGCACTGTCGTCTTCATCGGTGAACAGCCCTACCCACACGCCTCCGGCATACTGGCGCCGGCCATCGTCATTGACAGCGACGGCCTAGACGAGTGGATCGAACTGGCGCCACATCCTGACTACCGCAGCCTGGAGCCCGGCGAACTGCTGACGCTGATCCGCGAGGCCGGCATCAGCGGCCTGGGCGGCGCCGGTTTTCCCACCGCGGTGAAGATCACTGCGCGGCCGACGCAAAAGATCCACACGCTGATCATCAATGGCACCGAGTGCGAGCCCTATATCACCGCCGATGACCTACTGATGCGTGAGCGCGCCGGCGAACTGGTTTCCGGCATCGATATCCTGGTGCAGCTGATCCAGCCCGATCAGGTGCTGATCGGCATCGAGGACAACAAGCCCGAGGCCATCGCCGCGGTGCGCGACGCCTGCAGCGAGCGCAGCTACCAGGTGCGGGTGTTTCCCACCAAGTACCCCTCCGGCGGCGAGAAACAGCTGATCCAGATTCTCACCGGTGTCGAGGTGCCCTCGGGCGGGCTGCCGGCCGATATCGGCATTCTCTGCCAGAACGTCGGCACTTGCGTGGCCATCCACGACGCGGTGGTACACGGCAAGCCGCTGATCTCGCGCATCACCACCCTGACTGGCGAGGCGCTGACGCGCCCGGGTAACGTCGAGGCGCTGCTCGGCACGCCGGTGGGCGAGCTGCTGGAGTTCGCCGGGCTGGACACCAGCAAACTCAATCGCCTGATCATGGGCGGGCCGATGATGGGCTTCACCCTGCTCAGCCTCGACGTACCGCTGATCAAGACCAGCAACTGCCTGCTGGCCAGCACCGCTGCCGAGCTGCCGCCGCCACCGCCGGCCATGCCCTGCATCCGCTGCGGCGAATGCGCCGAGGCCTGTCCGGCCAGCCTGTTGCCGCAACAACTGCACTTCTTCGCCCTGGGCCAGGAGCACGAGCAGCTCAAGGCGCACAACTTGTTCGACTGCATCGAGTGCGGCGCCTGCGCCTACGTCTGTCCATCCAGTATCCCGCTGGTGCAGTACTACCGCGCGGCCAAGGCGGAAATTCGCGAGCTGGAACAGAAACAGCTCAAGGCCGAGCACTCCAAACAGCGCTTCGAGCAGCGCCAGGAACGCCTGCGCCGCGCCGAGGAACAGAAGGAAGCCGAGCGCAAGGCCCGCGCCGAGAAGGCCGCCCGCGCCAAGGCGGCACAAGCCGAAGCGCCCCCTGCTGCGGCAGCCGCACCGGCCGACGAAACGCTGAAGAAACTCAAGATCGAAGCCAGCATGGCCCAGGTCGCGCTGAAAAAGGCGGAAAAACAGCTGGCCGCCCACGATACGCCCGAACTGCAGGCGCAGGTCAGCGAGCTGCGCGCCGCTGCCAAAGCCGCACAGCAGGCACTGGCAGACGCCCAGACCGCAGCACCTGCGCCGACGCCGGCGCCGGCTCCCAAGCCGACCGGTGACGAAGTGCTGAAGAAAGCCAAGATCGAAGCCGCCATGCTCAAGGCCCAGCTGCGCAAGCTGGAAAAGATCGAAAACCCGGACGACGAGCAGCAGGCCGAAATCACCCGCGTTCGCCAGCAACTGGAAGCAGCCGAGAAAGCCCTTGCCGACCTGGAGAAGCAGGCGCCCGCCCCCGCTGCCAAACCCGCCGGTGACGACGCCTTGAAAAAGGCCAAGGTCGAGCTGGCAATGAAACGCGCCGAACTGAAGAAGGCCGAGAAGGCCGGCGCTGACGAAGCCGCACTGCAGCCGCTGCGCGATGCCCTGACCGCCGCCGAGCAAGCCCTGCATGCCGCCGAGGCGGCCTCGGGCAAGCCGGCGCCGGAGCTGGTACGCACCGAACGCCCCGGCGTGGACGAAAAATTCAAGGCGCTGAAGACCGAGGCGGCCTTCGCCCGCGCCGACCTGCGCAAGCTGGAGCGTGACGAGAGCGCCGCTGGCGAGGCGCTGGAACAGGCACGCACACGCCTGACCGAAGCGGAGCGCAAGCTGAACGAATATCAACCCTGACAACCGGCCCGGATTGCATTCGGGCTGCTGCACCGTTCTGTAGGAGCCAGCTTGCTGGCGATCATGGCCAAAAGCATCGCCGGCAAGCCGGCTCCTACAGTCCTTGGCATCGCATGCAGCCTGGATAACATCGGGGGAATCGACACACCACTGCGCTCAATACGAACGCAGTAACAGAACCACCGGAGCGCCGATGGCCCTGCCCCGCATCACATCGCCCCACGCCAAGGGCAGCAACCGTACCCAGCAGGTCATGCTGCAGGTGCTGCTGGCCACCGTGCCGGGCATCCTCGCACTGACCTGGCTGTTCGGCGCCGGCACCCTGTTCAACCTGCTCTGGGCCAGCCTCTGCGCGCTGGGCTTCGAAGCTGCTCTGCTGGCGGCACGCAAACGTCCGATCGCGTTCTTCCTCAAGGACTACAGCGCCCTGGTCACCGCCGTGCTGCTGGCCCTGGCTCTACCACCCTACTCGCCCTGGTGGCTGACTCTGATCGCCTGTGGCTTCGCCATCGGCTTCGGCAAGCAGCTCTATGGTGGACTCGGGCAGAACCCGTTCAATCCGGCCATGGTCGGCTACGTGGTGGTACTGATCTCCTTCCCGGTGGAGATGACCAGTTGGCCGGCCCCGCATGGCGTCGCCGCGCTGGACGGTCTCAAGCACATACTGGGCATCGCCAGCCTGCCTGATGGCTGGGCCCAGGCCACCGCGCTGGATGCCCTGAAGGTGAACAAGAGCCTGACCATCGACGAGCTGCGCGCCAGCAATGCAGCCTTCGGTCACTTCGGCGGCGCCGGCAGCGAAGCAGTCAACCTGGCCTTCCTCGCTGGCGGCCTGTACCTGCTGCACAAGCGCCTGATCACCTGGCACGCGCCGCTGGGTATGCTCGCCGCGCTGTTCGTCATGAGCCTGCTGTTCTGGAACGGCAGCGGCTCGGATTCCAACGGTTCGCCGCTGTTCCACCTGCTGACCGGCGCCGCCATGCTCGGCGCCTTCTTCATCGTCACCGACCCGGTTTCCGGCGCTACCAGTAATCGCGGGCGTCTGGTGTTCGGCATCGGCGTCGGCGTGCTGGTCTACGTGATCCGTACCTGGGGCGGCTACCCGGACGCGGTAGCCTTCGCCGTGCTGCTGATGAACCTGGCGGCGCCGACCATCGATTACTACACCCGGCCGCGCAGCTACGGCCATCGCAAGCCCAACAGCGGCTTCAAGCTGGGAGAATGAGCATGCTGCCGGAAATCAGCCGCTCGATGCTGAAGAACGCCCTGGTGCTGGGCCTGTTCGCCATTGGCACCGTTGGCAGCGTGGCCCTGCTGCAACAGGGCACAGCCACTCGTATCGCCGCCGCCGAGCGCGAAGCACAAGTGCGCGCCCTGGCCGAGATCCTGCCGGCCGGCAGCTACGACAACCACCTGCTGGACAACCGCCTCGAGCTAAACGCGCCCGAGCTGGGTCACCGCAGCCCGCAATCGGCTTACCTGGCCTTGAAAGGCGACCAGCCCAGCGCACTGATCCTGCCGGTCACCGCACCGGATGGCTACAGCGGCGCCATCCACCTGCTGGTGGGCATCTTCGCCGACGGTCGCCTGGCCGGCGTACGTGTGCTCGGCCATAAGGAAACACCGGGCCTGGGCGACAAGATCGAGCTGGCCAAGAGCGACTGGGTGCGCAGCTTCGAAGGTAAATCCCTGAGCGATCCCGGCGAAGACGGCTGGGCAGTGAAGAAGGATCGCGGCGAGTTCGACCAGTTCGCCGGTGCCACCATCACCCCGCGCGCCGTGGTCAAGGCCGTGCACGGCGCCCTGCGCTACTTCGACAAGCACCGCGCCCAATTGCTGGGCCTGGCGGAGGACGAGCAATGACCAGTTACCGCGAAATCAGCTTCAACGGCCTGTGGAAGAACAACCCGGCGCTGGTGCAGCTGCTCGGCCTTTGCCCGCTGCTGGGGGTGAGCAACTCCACGGTCAATGCCCTCGGCCTGGCCCTGGCCAGCGCAGTGGTGCTGGTGTGCTCCAACACCGCGGTGTCGCTGGTGCGCGGAGTGGTCAATACCGCCGTGCGCCTGCCGGCCTTCGTCATGATCATCGCCGCGCTGACCACCTGCATCGAGCTGCTGATGCAGGCCTATACCTACGAGCTGTACCAGATCCTCGGCATCTTCATCCCGTTGATCACCACCAACTGCGTGATCCTCGGCCGCGCCGACGGCTTCGCCGCCAAGCACGACCCGGCCCGCGCCGCCTATGACGGTCTGATGATGGGCCTAGGCTTCGGCATGGTGCTGGTGTTGATCGGCGCCATTCGCGAGCTGCTCGGCACCGGCGCTCTGTTCGCCAATATGCACCTGTTGTTTGGGCCGATTGCCGCCGAGTGGAAACTTACCCTGGTGCAGGATTACAAGGGCTTTCTGCTGGCCATTCTGCCGCCGGGCGCCTTCATCGTGCTGGGCCTGCTGATCGCCGGTAAGAACCGCATCGATCAGATTGCAGCCGAGCGGGCCAAGGCCGCCGCGCCCGAGCTACCCGCCCAAAGCCGCCGCGTTCGCGTTACCGGAGTCATCGAATGAATGCTGCCAAGCGCCAGGAAATCTTCCGCCGCCTGCACGAAGACAACCCCGAGCCGAAAACCGAGCTGGCCTACAGCACCCCCTTCGAGCTGCTGGTGGCCGTGACGCTCTCGGCCCAGGCCACCGACGTCAGCGTCAACAAGGCCACGGCCAAGCTGTTCCCGGTGGCCAATACGCCGGAGGCCATCTACGCCCTCGGCGTCGAGGGTTTGTCCGAATACATCAAGACCATCGGCCTGTACAACAGCAAGGCGAAGAACGTCATCGAGGCCTGCCGCATCCTCATAGAGAAGCACGGCAGTCAGGTGCCGGACAACCGCGAGGACCTCGAAGCCCTGCCCGGTGTCGGCCGCAAGACCGCCAACGTGGTGCTCAATACCGCGTTTCGCCAACTGGCCATGGCCGTGGACACGCATATTTTTCGCGTCAGCAACCGCACCGGCATCGCACCGGGCAAGAACGTGGTCGAGGTGGAGAAGAAGCTGCTCAAGTTCGTGCCCAAGGATTATCTGCTCGACGCCCACCACTGGCTGATCCTGCACGGGCGCTATGTCTGCACCGCGCGCAAACCACGTTGTGGCGCCTGCCGCATCGAAGATCTGTGCGAGTACAAGGCCAAGACTTCCGACGATTGATCGACCATAGAATCTGGCGATCTCCTGATTGAAAAAATCTTTTTTACCCGCTCTATTTTTGCCGCTATAAGGTGCGCAAACGGCCCCAGTAACTGGCCTGGAGTGGAATAGATGAGCACTGACAAAGAAGATCTCGAGCTGGACGAAGACTTTGTCGCGGAAGAATCGGACGATGCCGAGCCTGTGGTAGAAGTCGCCAAGACCAACCTGACCAAGCGCCGCATCATCGACAACTTCCTCGAAGAGCGTCGCCTGCACAAACAGCTGGCCGAATACGATTTCGATATCTGATCGCGCCGCTATGAGAAGCCCCGCCTGCATGCGGGGCTTTTTTGCATCAGCCGACAGCGCGCAATGCGCGGCGTGCACACTTGTTGGCATACATCGCCGCGTCGGCTTGCACCAACAGACTATCGAGTCCCTCATCGGGATTCAGCGACGATTCGCTGACCCCCATGCTCATTAATAGTCTCTGACCGGCTCCGCCCTCTGCGCCATGCAATGCCTGCTCCAGACGCTGCAGCACCTCTTCACTGTCGCTGTAGTCGCTGGCCAGTACGACGAACTCATCGCCGCCCAGGCGAGCGATCACGTCGGTGGCACGGAACTGGGTTTTGAGCACTTCGGCCGCCGCCCTGAGCAAACGATCCCCGGCACCATGGCCGAAGCGATCATTGACCGGTTTGAGATCATCGAGATCGGCGTACAGCAACAGGCAACGGCCCTTGCGCCGTTGCGCCGCACGCAGCTCGCGTTCGGCCAGGAGGTGAAAACCACGACGGTTGTACAACCCGGTCAGCTCATCGGTCAGCGATAGCTGGCGCACCGCCTGCTCGGCCAGCCGGCGTTCACGCACCTCGTCCTGCAAGCGCCGATTGGCCTCGGCCAGTTGCGCCGTGCGCTCTTCTACGCGCTGCTCCAACTCGGCATAGACCTGGACATTCTCCAAGGCCACCGAGGTGGAGTCGGCCAAGGCCTGCAGCAGTTGAATCTGCTCGTCGCAGGCCTGATAAGACTCCGCCCAATAGGTGCCGATGGCGCCGATCGGCTCCAGGGTGCGGATAGGCACCATGACCAGACTTTTGACGAAGGTAGGCCGATACACCTCATGGGGAATGCGCGAGTCGGCGTAGATATCGGGAATCACCGTGGCGCGACGATTGAGCATGGCCCACCCACTGATGCACGTGCTCAGGGGGAAACGCTGGCCCTTCCACAGGGGCGAGATGGCGTCCTCGTCGCGATAGAAGCATTGCTGCCCATCGCGCAGAACGAAGGTGGCGCCGTCGGCCCCGGTCAGCTCGCGGGCCGCGCTGCGGACAATCTCCGCCACACGGTCCACGTCCTTCGCCATCGACAGCTCCTGAACCACGCGAATAAGGCGCAACGCCTTGGGATCAGCCATCATGGAGCACCTCGCCGATCAGCGAATAACCACTATTTATGTAAGCATTTACTTACAGAGATTTCCAACTGTCAATCGCTTCGCTTGGGCGACAGCAACTCGACCTTGTAACCGTCCGGATCCTCGACGAAGGCCAGGATGCTGCTGCCATGCTTCATCGGACCCGGCTCGCGGGTGATCTTGCCGCCGCGACTGCGAATGTCCTCGCAGGCCTTGTAGACGTCCTCGACTTCCAGAGCGATATGGCCGTAGCCGGTGCCCATTTCGTAGCTGTCCACCCCCCAGTTGTGGGTCAGCTCGATCACACTGTTGTGCGCCTCGTCGCCATAACCGACGAACGCCAGGGTGAACTGTCCGTCCGGGTAGTCCTTGCGCCGCAACAGGGTCATGCCCAGCACTTCGGTGTAGAAGGCGATGGATTGTTCCAGGTCGCCGACACGCAGCATGGTATGCAGCAGTCTCATCAGGTTTTCCTCTTCTGGAAAGCAGAACCCCGGCACTTGGCCGGGGTCCTTGTGAGGCAAGGAGTTCAGCTTAGACCAGCTTGCGGCCCTTGCCGGCAGCGATGCGCATACGCAGGGCGTTGAGCTTGATGAAGCCCGCCGCGTCCTGCTGGTTGTAGGCGCCGCCATCTTCCTCGAAGGTCGCGATATTGGCGTCGAACAGCGAATCGTCGGACTTGCGGCCGGTGACGATAACGTTGCCCTTGTACAGCTTCAGGCGTACCACACCGTTCACGTTGGCCTGGGAGGCGTCGATCATCTGCTGCAGCATCAGACGCTCCGGGCTCCACCAGAAACCGTTGTAGATCAGGCTGGCGTACTTGGGCATCAGCTCGTCTTTCAGGTGCGCCACTTCGCGGTCGAGGGTGATCGACTCGATGGCGCGGTGAGCCTTGAGCATGATGGTGCCGCCGGGGGTCTCGTAGCAGCCACGGGACTTCATGCCGACGAAACGGTTCTCGACGATGTCCAGACGGCCGATGCCGTTCTCGCCGCCGATGCGGTTCAGCTCAGCCAGCACGGTGGCCGGGCTCAGTTCCTTGCCGTCGATGGCGACGATGTCGCCGGCGCGGTAGGTCAGCTCGATATAAGTCGGTGCGTCCGGCGCTGCCTCAGGGGAGACAGTCCATTTCCACATGTCTTCTTCGTGCTCGGTCCAGGTGTCTTCCAGCACGCCACCTTCATAGGAGATGTGCAGCAGGTTGGCATCCATGGAGTACGGCGACTTCTTCTTACCGTGGCGCTCGATCGGGATGGCGTGCTTCTCGGCGTAGTCCATCAGCTTCTCGCGCGACAGCAGGTCCCACTCGCGCCACGGGGCGATGACTTTCACACCCGGCTTCAGCGCATAGGCGCCCAGCTCGAAACGCACCTGGTCGTTGCCCTTGCCGGTAGCACCGTGGGAGATGGCGTCGGCACCGGTCTCGTTGGCGATTTCGATCAGGCGCTTGGCGATCAGCGGGCGGGCGATGGAAGTACCCAGCAGATACTCGCCTTCGTAGACGGTGTTGGCGCGGAACATCGGATAGACGAAATCGCGGACGAACTCTTCGCGCAGGTCGTCGATGTAGATTTCCTTGACGCCCATCGCCTGAGCCTTGGCGCGGGCCGGCTCGACCTCTTCGCCCTGACCGAGGTCGGCGGTGAAGGTCACCACTTCACAGTTATAGGTATCTTGCAGCCACTTGAGGATCACCGAGGTGTCCAGGCCACCGGAATAGGCCAGAACTACCTTTTTGACGTCCGCCATGCCATCACTCCACGGGTTGTACGGTAAAACCAGTGATTCTACTGGCCCTGCGGGCCAATTTACAGGGGCGCGACAGCTTGTGACGACGAAGCGACGGCGAGAATCAGCGTTTTTTGCTCAGGAGGGGGTGCTTCCGACCGGATCGACCGGGGTGCTCGGTGGAGCAGTCTGCGGTTCGCTCTGTACCGGGACTTCCGGCGCGGGTACGCGATCCAGGCGCAGGGTCGCGCGACGGTTCTTGGCGCGATTGGCTTCGTTGTTGTTTGGCACCAGCGGGTAACGCTCGCCATGAAAGCGCATGGTGATCTGCTCGACCGGTACGCCACCGGCCACCAGATACTCCTGCACGGCCAGCGCACGACGGCGCGAGAGGTCGCGATTGGTCAGACGATTACCGCTGTTGTCGGCGTGACCATCGATCTGGAAGCTGTTGATGCTCGGGTCGGCCTTGACGAAGTCGAGGATGATGTCGAGCTTGGCCTTGGCCAACGGATCGAGATCGATGCCGCCTCCCGGGAAACCGATCTGCGCCTGGCGAATCTGATCGAAATTGACCGGTAGCAACTTGGCGATACAGGCCTGGTAATCGTCATAGGCCTTGTGAAACTTCACCGGCAGCAAACGTACTTCCAGATTGTCGCCACCATTGAGGGTGCGATGACGCACCAGCGGGCTGCGCCCTTCGAGCAGACCGGTGAGCAGCCGCGAACCCTGCTCCTGCGAGCTGTTGAACGGCACCTCGCCATTACCGACGCTGACCACACCGAGATTGATATCGCCGCGCCCCGGCTGCCAGGGCGCCGCCGCCGCCAGCAAGGTCGCCGAACCCGCACCCATCCAGCGCTCACGGGCCTTGAGACGGAAGGTGACCTGTTCACCCGCGCGGCGTACGAACTCGCCGCTGCCGAAATTGCTGATCGGCTGACTCAGGCGACACTCGAACTGATCACCCTCGACCGTCCACTCCACCTTCTCCAGCCGCGTCTGGAAGCTGATGGCATGCGCCGGCAGGCACAAAGGCATGCCAGCCAGCAGGCTGATCAGAAGGAAATTGGGCGCACGCACGGTCAACTCCACGGCGGTTCACGGCATTCCCAAGGGGTATCGGTCAGGCGCGCGGAAACTTGACCCCCGACGTGCGATTGTCGCGTCGGCGCGAGCGCGAACAGGCGCTTTTCAGTTAACATGCGGCCACGTTTTACCCGCCTGGAAGCCTCCATGTCCGACCGCCTGACTCTCCTGCGTCCCGATGACTGGCACATTCACCTGCGCGATGGCGCGGTGCTGCCACACACCGTCGGCGATGCCGCGCGCACTTTCGGCCGCGCCATCATCATGCCCAACCTGGTTCCGCCGGTACGCAACGCCGCCGAAGCCGACGCCTATCGCCAGCGCATTCTCGCTGCACGCCCGGCCGGCAGCCGCTTCGAGCCGCTGATGGTGCTCTACCTCACCGACAACACCAGCCCCGAGGACGTGCGTGCGGCCAAGGCCAGTGGCTTCGTGCATGCCGCCAAGCTCTACCCGGCCGGCGCTACCACCAATTCCGACTCGGGCGTGACCAGCATCGACAAGATCTTCCCGGCGTTGGAAGCCATGGCCGAAGTCGGCATGCTGCTGCTGGTGCATGGCGAAGTGACCCGCGCCGAGATCGACGTGTTCGACCGCGAAAAAGCCTTCATCGACGAGCACCTGACCCGCGTGGTCGAGCGCTTCCCCACACTGAAAGTGGTATTCGAGCACATCACCACCCGTGACGCGGTGCAGTTCGTCGAGGCCGCCTCGGCCAACGTCGGCGCCACCATCACCGCGCACCACCTGCTCTACAACCGCAACCACATGCTGGTTGGCGGCATTCGCCCGCACTTCTATTGCCTGCCGATCCTCAAGCGCAACGTGCACCAGGAAGCCCTGCTCGACGCCGCCACCAGCGGCAACGCCAAATTCTTCCTCGGCACCGACTCGGCGCCGCACGTCAAGCACGCCAAGGAAGCCGCCTGCGGCTGCGCCGGCTGCTACACCGCCTATGCGGCCATCGAACTGTACGCCGAGGCTTTCGAGCAGCGCGGCGCCCTGGACAAGCTGGAAGCCTTCGCCAGCTTCCATGGCCCGGACTTCTACGGCATGCCACGTAACAGCGACAGCATCACCCTGGTGCGCGAGGAGTGGACCGTACCAGCCACCCTGCCGCTGGGCGACAACAGCGTGGTGCCGCTGCGCGCCGGCGAAACCCTGCGCTGGAAATTGCTGGAGGCCCAGGCGTGAGCGAAGACAACTACGACGACGAACTCGAACCCAGCCTGCCGTCCGGCCCGCGTACGCCCATGGCAGCGCGCTTTCGCGGTTATCTGCCGGTTGTGGTGGATGTGGAGACCGGCGGTTTCAACTGCGCCACCGATGCCCTGCTGGAAATCGCCGCGACCACCATCGCCATGGACGAGAGCGGCTTCCTCTATCCGGATCACACCCACTTCTTCCGCATCGAACCCTTCGCAGGCGCCAATATCGAACAAGCCGCGCTGGAATTCACCGGCATCAAGCTCGACCACCCGCTGCGCATGGCCGTGAGCGAAGAGCACGCGCTGGGCGAAATCTTCAAGGGCCTACGCAAGTCGATCAAATCGGCTGGCTGCAAGCGTGCGATTCTGGTCGGTCATAACAGCAGCTTCGACCTCGGTTTCCTCAATGCGGCGGTGGCCCGTTGCGGCATCAAGCGCAACCCCTTCCACCCTTTCTCCAGCTTCGATACCGCGACCCTCGCCGGTCTCGCTTATGGCCAGACCGTGCTGGCCAAGGCCTGCCAGACGGCCGGTATCGAGTTCGACGGCAAGGAAGCGCACTCGGCGCGTTACGACACCGAGAAGACCGCCGAACTGTTCTGCGGCATCGTCAATCGCTGGAAGGAAATGGGTGGTTGGGACGAGTTCGATCAGTGAGCCTCTGCGCGGCGATCGAACCCCATGAAAAAACCGGCGTCCGCCGGTTTTTTTAGGCTCTTCGCATAGTTTTGGGACAAGTACAGATTGGCACCGGACTGGCAATTACGTGTTAGCTGTCGATGACTTGGCACTATCCGTTAGCGCGTCGCCTGAACGTTTGGTTTTCGCCCCTTACGGGCGAGTCACTTTCTCTTGCTTGCCCAAGAGAAAGTAACCAAAGAGAAGGGCACCCCACCATCCGGCCCCGGCTACGCCGGGGTTCCCTCATTCCATCACCACTCCAGGGGCGCGCCACGAAGGGCCATCCCTGGCCCATCGTGGCTCTCGCGACATCCATGTCGCTCAACCCCTTCCGTGGCGATTCCACTCGGCCTCCTGAAGGGGACCTGGCCGTCGTCTGCACCATCGCAGTTGAAGAGCAAAGGCAAAGGTCAGACGCCGCCAATTCCAATTCCGCAAAGATTACGCAAGCTCGCGACCTGATCCCCTTCAGGAGGCAGAGCAGAGGTGTTGCGTAGGGGAGTGAGCCGCATGGATGCGGCGAAAGGCTTAAAGGGCCATGGATGGCCCTTGTAAGCCGGCCCCGGAGCAACGCCGGAGCGAGGAAACGCAGCGAAGCGGAGTAACAGCCTTAGGCTGGCCCGCAGGGTGAGCGCAGCGAATCAAGGTATGGCGCCCGTAAGGGGCGCAACCTAAACGCTCAGTGAACTCGGTAATGGATAGTGCTAAGCCCGTGAGCAATACGCACACAAACTTGCCAGTCCGGTGTCAAACATATCCTCCCCGCGAAAACTCAAAGACCTTTTCTACCCGCCCCTGCCGAAAGCTGAACCGTTCGTCAGACACTGCGAGCATTCGCAATAGATCTTTGACAAGCATTCTCATTAACATTAGTATCCGGTCCATCGAACAGAACCACCAAGACGAGCCTTGCTTATGTACGTCTGCCTCTGTGAAGGTGTCACCGATACTCAAATACGCGATGCGGTCTACGAGGGCTGCTGCAGCTATCGTGAAGTGCGCGGCACGCTCGGCATCGCCAGCCAGTGCGGCAAGTGCGCTTGCCTGGCCAAGCAGGTCGTCCGCGAAACCATCGCCGAAGTGCAAAGCAGCCAAGCCTCGCTGGCCTACCCTGCAGGTTTCGTCGCGGCCTGACGCACGACCGAGAATGAAAAAACCGGATCCTGGAATCCGGTTTTTTTCGGCCTCGATCAGCCGGGGGTCACGTCAGACCGTCACGCTCCAGGTGATCGAGGTCCACCGCTTCGCCCGGCTTGGCATGCAGCTTGGCGCGAATGTCCTCGAAGATCGCATCGTATTCGGCATGCGCCCGCATGATCGGGCTATGGTTGGGCGGCAGGCCATGCTTGGCCACCAGGCGGGAAATCACGCTGGCGAAGTTGAACGCGGTATCGCGATGCATTTCGAAGACTTCCTCGAATGCCCTGCCCTCTATCTCGCCAACCAGGCGCCCATGCAGCATGGGCCCTTCTTGCGAATCCTCGCGCACCTCATAGTAGAAATCGATGCTGTAACCGGGTTGCCCTCCCAGGCCAGGCGGATTGCTGCGATGCAGGTGACCAGGTTCGAACATGGGGCTCACTCCTTTGCCGTGGCGCTGCGAGAAACTCCCTCACGGGAGCGTGCGAAGAGTCTAGCTCGCTGTTCACAGCCCTGCAGCGCGCCATTTCAGTGCAGGGTCGAATCCCCTGCCCTTTCCTGTACCAGCACCCAGGGGGCGACCACGACTGCCCACAGCTGCGGATCACGCGAGAGCAAATCTTCGGCACGTGAATCTTCGAGCTTGCACAGCAGTCCTTGGTTCATCCATTGCGCGACTCGAGCCTGATCGTTCTCGGCCACAGCCTGCGCAACCGCCACCAGATCCTGACTACCCTCGACCCAGAGTAGCGCACCGCGAGCGAAGAACGGCTGCAGTTCCTGCCAACGAATCGGCGCTGTCTCACCGAGCAGCTTGGCATAGAGGGTGCTAGATTGATCCGTCATGGTGTGTCCCGTGTCGATGGCTTTGAATGCAGGCGCGCAATGATAGCGTCGGCAACTGCCCTGGCAACCGCGCGACGCTCGCCAGCCGACCCAGGCCACGCCGTTTTTCTATACATTCCTTGCAATTTAGCGACAACCCCACGTTTCGCCTCCAGCTGCCGGCTTTTCAAGGCGCAAATCCGCGCTCTACACTGTTCCGGTACAGTTGCCGGAGGCATTACCGGGGTAACGGACCCGGTTCTGCAGCTTCGGCCGCAAGAACTACAACAACGAAAAACACAAGAGTGGAGCACTCATGAACAAGGCTACTAAGCAGATTTCCAAGCTGTTCGCGGCAATGGCACTGGCGGGGGCGGCCAGCTATTCGATGGCGGCCGACAACATCAAGATCGGTCTGGCCGGTCCGGTGACCGGTGCCGTTGCTCAGTACGGTGAGATGCAATTCGTCGGCGCCAAGATGGCCATCGAACAGATCAACAAGGCCGGCGGCGTCAACGGCGCCCAGCTCGAAGGCGTGGTCTACGACGACGCGTGCGATCCGAAACAAGCCGTTGCCGTTGCCAACAAGATCGTCAACGACGGCGTCAAGTTCGTGGTTGGCCACCTGTGCTCCAGCTCCACTCAGCCGGCTTCCGACATCTACGAAGACGAAGGCATCCTGATGATCACCGCGGCTTCCACCAGCCCGGACATCACTGCTCGTGGCTATGAGCTGGTCTTCCGCACCATCGGTCTGGACAGCCTGCAAGGCCCGACCGCCGGTAACTTCATCGCTGACCACGTCAAGCCGAAGAACGTCGCCGTCATTCACGACAAGCAGCAGTACGGTGAAGGTATCGCCACCGCGGTCAAGCAGACCCTGGAAGGCAAAGGCGTCAAGGTTTCCCTGTTCGAAGGCATCAACGCCGGCGACAAGGACTTCTCCGCGCTGATCGCCAAGCTGAATCAGGCTGGCGTCGACTTCGTCTACTACGGCGGCTACCACCCGGAGCTGGGCCTGCTGCTGCGCCAGACCAAAGAGCGCGGCCTGAACGTCAAGTTCATGGGCCCGGAAGGCGTGGGTAACAAGGAAATCTCGGCCATCGCCGGCCCGGCTTCCGAAGGCCTGCTGGTGACCCTGCCGAAGTCCTTCGACCAGGATCCGAAGAACCAGGCGCTGGTCGAGGCCTTCAAGGCCAAGAACGAAGACCCGAGCGGTCCGTTCGTGTTCCCGGCCTACGCTGCCGTTCAGGTCATCGCCGAAGGCATCGAGAAAGCCGGCGATACCGATACCGCCAAGGTAGCGGCTGCCCTGCGTGCCAACAGCTTCGACACCCCCACCGGCACCCTGGGCTTCGACGAGAAGGGTGACCTGAAGGACTTCAGCTTCGTGGTGTACGAGTGGCACCAGGACGGCACCAAGTCCGAAGCCAAGTAATCCCGCCGAAGAAGCTGATTCATGAGCTAGCGAGCTAGAGCCATGCAAGGCAAAAACAGGTGAGGAAGCGGAGTGTACTTTTGTACATGAGCATTCCGAACCTGTTTTTAACGCAGCAGGGCCGACGCGCAGCAGATCATGAACAGGTTCTAAACCCAGAGCCCACTGCAGAAGTGGGCTTTGTTTATTAGAAGAATTCCGGCCTCGCGCTGCGCCACAAGCGCCGCTTTACGCAAGCGCCCAGGAGTTAGGCAATGCCTGATCTTTATCACTACCTACAACAGCTGATCAATGGCCTGACCATTGGCAGTACCTATGCCCTGATCGCCATCGGCTACACCATGGTCTACGGCATCATCGGCATGATCAACTTCGCCCACGGCGAGGTTTACATGATTGGCTCGTACGTAGCCTTCACCGTTATCGCCGGCCTCGCCATGTTCGGCCTGGAAGCCGTGCCCTTCGTGATGATCGCGGCCTTCGCGGCCACCATGATCGTCACCAGCGCCTACGGCTACAGCATCGAGCGGGTGGCCTACCGCCCCCTGCGCGGCGGCAACCGTCTGATCCCGCTGATCTCCGCGATCGGTATGTCGATCTTCTTGCAGAACGCGGTGTTGCTCTCACAGGACTCCAAGGACAAGGCCATTCCCAGCCTGCTGCCCGGCAATTTCGTCTTCGGTGAAAGCGCCGCCAACGGCGTGGTGGTGTCCTACATGCAGGTGCTGATCTTCATCGTCACCTTCGTCACCATGATCGGCCTGACCCTGTTCATCTCCCGTTCGCGCCTGGGCCGTGCCTGCCGCGCCTGCGCCGAAGACCTGAAGATGGCCAACCTGCTCGGTATCAACACCAACAACATCATCGCCCTGACCTTCGTCATCGGTGCGGCACTGGCTGCCATCGCCTCTGTACTGCTGGGCATGAACTACGGCGTGATCAACCCGCACCTTGGCTTCCTCGCCGGTATCAAGGCCTTCACCGCTGCGGTACTCGGTGGTATCGGCAGCATTCCTGGCGCGGTGCTCGGCGGCCTGCTGCTGGGCGTGGCTGAAGCCTTCGGCGCCGATATCTTCGGTGATCAATACAAGGACGTGGTGGCATTCAGCCTGCTGGTGCTGGTGCTGCTGTTCCGCCCGACCGGCATCCTCGGCCGTCCTGAGGTGGAAAAAGTATGAGCACCGCCATTACCAAGAATCTCAAATCCGCGATTTTCAGCGCCCTGCTGGTGCTGATCATCTCCTACCCGGTACTGGGCCTGAAACTCAGCACCATCGGTATCAGCCTGCGCGTCGAAGGCGCTACCGCCTTCGAACTCTGGTGCATCGGTGGCGCCGCTACGCTGATCTTCCTCTGGCAACTGCTGCGTGACCAACTGACTCCGGCCTGGGCCAAACTGCCCAAGCTACCCAGTGGTTCCGGGCAAATTGGCAACTTCCTCACCCTACCCTCCACCCAGCGCTGGATCATCCTGGCGATGGTCATGGTGGCACTGGTGTGGCCGTTCTTCGCCAGTCGCGGCGCGGTGGACATTGCCACGCTGATCCTGATCTACGTGATGCTCGGCCTCGGCCTGAACATCGTCGTCGGCCTGGCCGGCCTGCTCGATCTGGGTTACGTCGGTTTCTACGCCGTTGGCGCCTACAGCTACGCGATCCTGGCCCACTACTTCGGCCTGGGCTTCTGGATCTGCCTGCCACTGGCCGGCATGATGGCGGCGCTGTTCGGCTTTCTGCTGGGCTTCCCGGTGCTGCGTCTGCGCGGTGACTACCTGGCCATCGTCACCCTCGGTTTCGGCGAGATCATTCGCATCCTGCTGCGCAACCTGACCGAGTACACCGGTGGCCCCAACGGTCTGAGCATCGCCAACGAGAACAAACCGACGCTGTTCGGTCTGTCCTTCGAGCGCCGTGTGCCGGCCGATATGCCGACCTTCCATGGCTACTTCGAGATTGCCTACAACTCGCAGTACAAGGTGATTTTCCTCTACCTGATCGCCCTGCTGCTGGTGCTGCTGACCCTGTTTTTGGTCAACCGCCTGCTGCGCATGCCGATCGGCCGTGCCTGGGAAGCGCTGCGTGAAGACGAGATTGCCTGCCGTGCGCTGGGCCTGAACCCGACAGTGATCAAGCTCTCGGCCTTCACCATCGGTGCCAGCCTGGCCGGTTTCGCCGGTAGCTTCTTCGCCGCGCGTCAGGGTCTGGTGACGCCGGAGTCGTTCACCTTCATCGAGTCGGCGATGATCCTTGCCATCGTCGTGCTGGGTGGCATGGGCTCACAGCTGGGCGTGATCCTCGCGGCCATCATCATGGTGATGCTGCAGGAGATGCGTGAGCTGAGCGAGTACCGCATGCTGTTCTTCGGTCTGGTCATGATCTTCATGATGATCTGGCGCCCGCAAGGGTTGCTGCCGATGCAACGTCCCCACCTGGAGCTGAAGCGATGAGCCGCACGATTCTCGAAGTAAGCGGCCTGTCCATGCGTTTCGGCGGCCTGCTGGCCGTCAACGGGGTGGGCCTGAACGTCAAGGAAAAGCAGGTGGTCTCGATGATCGGCCCGAACGGCGCCGGCAAGACCACCGTATTCAACTGCCTGACCGGCTTCTATCAGCCGAGCTCCGGCAGCATCCGTCTCAATGGCGAAGCGATCGAGGGCCTGCCCGGCCACAAGATCGCCCGCAAAGGCGTGGTACGGACCTTCCAGAACGTGCGTCTGTTCAAGGACATGACGGCGGTGGAAAACCTGCTGGTGGCCCAGCATTGCCACCTCAACACCGGCTACCTGGCCGGCCTGTTCAAGACCCCGGGGTTTCGCCGCAGCGAACGCGAGGCCATGGACTTCGCCGCCTACTGGCTGGAGCAGGTCAACCTGGTGGACTTCGCCAACCGTAGCGCCGGCACCCTGGCCTATGGTCAGCAGCGTCGCCTGGAAATCGCCCGCTGCATGATGACGCGCCCGAGCATCCTCATGCTCGACGAGCCGGCTGCCGGTCTCAACCCGCGTGAAACCGAAGACCTCAAGGCGCTTATCGGCGTGCTGCGTGACGAGCACAATGTCACCGTGCTGCTGATCGAGCACGACATGAAGCTGGTGATGAGCATTTCCGACCACATCTACGTGATCAACCAGGGCACTCCCCTGGCCGACGGCACGCCGGACGACATCCGCAACAACCCGGACGTGATCAAAGCCTATCTGGGGGAGGCGTAATCCATGCTGAGTTTCAACAACGTCTCAACCTTCTACGGCAAGATCCAGGCCCTGCACGACGTCAGCATCGACGTGCAGAAAGGCGAGATAGTCACCCTGATCGGCGCCAACGGCGCCGGCAAGTCGACCCTGCTGATGACCCTGTGCGGCAACCCGCGCGCCACCAGTGGCAGCATCCGCTACCTGGGTGAAGAGCTGGTGGGCATGGATACCCCGGAGATCATGCGCAAGAGCATCGCCATCGTGCCGGAAGGCCGTCGCGTGTTCGCCCGCCTGACCGTCGAGGAAAACCTGGCCATGGGCGGCTTCTTCGGTGACAAGGCGGACAATCAGGAGCAACTGGACAAGGTCCTGCACCTGTTCCCGCGCCTGAAGGAACGCTTCGCCCAGCGCGCCGGCACCATGAGCGGTGGCGAGCAGCAAATGCTCGCCATCGGTCGTGCGCTGATGAGCAAGCCCAACCTGCTGCTGCTCGACGAGCCCTCGCTGGGTCTTGCGCCGATCATCATCCAGCAGATCTTCGACATCATCGAGCAACTGCGCAAAGACGGCGTGACCGTGTTCCTGGTCGAGCAGAACGCCAACCAGGCGCTGAAGCTGGCTGATCGCGGTTACGTGCTGGAGAACGGCCATATCGTCATGCGCGGCAGCGGTGAAGAACTGCTCAACGACCCCAAGGTACGCGACGCCTACCTTGGCGGCTAAGCGCACCCTGCGACATCGGAACCGCCCTTCGGGGCGGTTTCTTTTTATCCGTGGGAGTACTACGGCCGGTATTGATTGGATCGCCCGCAAGCGGGCTCCTACAAACATCAAGACCGCCGCCTGTAGGAGCCGGCTTGCCGGCGACCCTGGCCTGATGGCGAACTCTTAAGCGAATATTTCCGCCCTCTTGCGTCAGCCTCGACGAGTATTAGTCTCAACAACTCTGCCCTTACAAGCCCCGATCATGCGCAAGCCTTTGCTCCTGCTACTGGCCATCACCCTGCTGCTGAGCGCCTGCAGTCGTGTCGGCCTGGCCTATCGCAACCTCGACTGGCTGATCCCGTGGAAGCTGGGCGACTACGTGGCGCTGACCAGCGAGCAGAGTGCCTGGCTCAAACCCCAGCTGCAGGAGCACCTGGCCTGGCATTGCAGCGTCGAGCTGCCGCGTTATCTCGACTGGCTGCAACGCAGTCAGCAGGCGCTGAGCAGCCGTGACAGCGAGCTGATGGCCAGCCAGCTGGCCGACTTCGAACAGGCCATGCAGCGCATCGCCGTGGAAATAACCCTCAGCACCATCGAGCTGCTGCGTGGCCTCAGCCCGCGTCAGGTCGATCAGCTATTGGCGGCCATGGACCAGCAGAACACCAAGCTGCGTGAAGAGTTTCTCGAGCCGCCTGTACAGGAGCAGGTAAACCGGCGCGCCGAGCGCATGGAGGAGCGTCTGCAACCCTGGTTCGGCAACTTGAACGCCGAGCAGCGCGAGCGGGTGCAGAGCTGGGCACAGGGCCTGGGGGAACAGAACCAGGTCTGGCTGGAAAACCGCATGGCCTGGCAACAGGCGCTGCGTGAGGCGCTGGAAGTGCGCCGTGGCGACGACTTCGCTGCGCGCATGACCGCCCTGCTGCAACAACGCGAGCGCTTCTACACCAGCGCCTACCGGACCAGCTACCAGAAGAATCGCCAGGCCATGGCCGAGATGATCGTCGACCTGGTCGCCCAGGCCGACTCAAAACAGATGGAGCGAGCCGACAAACGCTTGCAAAGCCTGCATGCCGACCTGGCCGCGCAGCAGTGCACGGCTGATCAGGCAGTTGCGCGGCGCTAAGCAGGCCTCGAAAGCGGGCTCAGAGCGCCGGTAAGCGCCAGTCGATGGGCGTCATGCCATTCTGGCTGAGGAACTGGTTGCAGCGACTGAAATGGCCATTGCCGATGAAACCGCGATGCGCCGACAGCGGCGACGGATGCGGTGAGCGCAGTACCAGGTGCTTGGTCGGGTCGATCAGGCGCTGTTTGCTCTGCGCATGGCTGCCCCAGAGCAGGAACACCAGTTTGGGCTGATGCTCGCTGACCACTTCGATCACCCGGTCGGTAAAGAACTGCCAGCCCTTGCCCGCGTGCGAGCCGGCGTTGGCGCGCTCTACCGTCAGCGAGGTGTTGAGCAGCAGCACGCCCTGATCGGCCCAGCTCTGCAGGTAGCCGTGCGCGGGGATGTCGATATTGAGGTCGCGCTTGAGCTCCTTGTAGATATTCACCAGCGACGGCGGCGTCTGCACGCCCGGCTGCACCGAGAAGCACAGGCCGTGTGCCTGACCGGGGCCGTGGTACGGGTCCTGACCGATGATCACCACCTTGACCTGATCCAGCGGCGTGGAGTTGAGCGCATTGAAGATCAGTGGACCCGGCGGATAGATTTCCTTGCCGGCCGCCTTCTCCGCCTGCAGGAACGCACGCAGCTCGCTCATGTAAGGCTTGTCGAACTCCTCACGCAGCGCGTGTTTCCAGCTGGCTTCGAGCTTGATGCGATCGTCGGTCATGCGGTTTTCCTGCGGGTACAAAACGAGTGGAGGCACGCTAGAGAAGGCCGCAAGGCAAGTCAAGGAAGAGCTTGCCGGCAGGGCGAAGGATGCTTTGCTAGCCTTTCGGGAACCGTATCAATCGATGCTGCCAAGCCGATGTCTCCCTCTACCGATACCCTGCGCATGGCGTTGCTCAACCGCTTCCTCAAGGGCGAAGCCAGGATTCCGCAGATGCCGGAAGCCGCCGTCCGTATCCGCAAACTGCTGGATGACCCACGCACCTCGCTGGAACAACTGACCCGCGTAATCACTGGCGACCCGCCGCTGGCCGCGTACCTGATGCAGTTCTCCAATACCCTCTGCTGCGCGGGGAGCGCTCCTGTAGTTCGCTGCGTGAACTGCTGAGCCGCCTTGGTACCCCTCGACTGGCGGACCTGGTGTTGGGCTTCAGCCTGCAAAACCTGTTCACCAGCTCCGAACCTGCGCTGCAGCTGGCATTTCGCACTCGTTGGCGCAGCGCGAGGGAGCTCGCCGCCCACTGCGCGGTACTGGCGCAGCGCACGGGCATGTCACTGGACTACGCCATGCTCGGCGGCTTGCTACAGGACATTGGCAGCCTGCCGCTGCTTTCCGAGCTGGAGCACTGGCCGAACGTGCCGCGTGAGAGTGAAACGCTTCAGGAGCTGTGCGAACGCCTGTCCGGTGACCTCGGCGCCCTGGTCCTGACCCGCTGGCAACTGCCCTCGGCGATCATCGAGTCCACCCGTCTTTACGGTCAGTGGCAGCGCGAGCATGACGGTGCTGCCGCCCTGGCGGATCTAGTCCTGCTCGCCAGTGCCCTGCAGACGAGCCAAACGCTGCAGGGGCCGCTACCGGCGCAGGCAAAACTGGGGCTGGAGCAGCCGCTTGACGAACTGAGGCAGGAGCTGGCGGGCGAACTGCAATTGTGGAAGCGTCTGCTCGCCTGAAGCGCCTGCTATGCAGCCTCATCAGGCACATGGATGCAGCTTGTCCGCCCTCTGGAGCAGGTTGAGACTCTTCTGCACCGCACCATGCAGGAAGTCATATGAGCGACTCGAACGGTATCAGCCGTGAACGCCTGGAACAGGCGCTCGCCCACTCCACCTTTGCCCAACTGCTCGGCGCCGAACTGCTCGACTTCGCGCCAGGCCGGGTCAGCCTGCAGGTGCGCAGCCGTCCCGACCTGTGCCAGCACCATGGCTACATGCATGGCGCGGTGGTCGGCTTCATGGTCGACAGCGGCTGCGCCTGGGCAGCAGCGTCGCTGGTCGGCGACGTGGTCACCAGCGAATACAAGCTCAACCTGCTCGCACCGGCGCTCGGCGAACGCCTGCTGTGCCGCGCCGAAGTGCTCAAGGCCGGGCAGCGCCAGGCAGTCTGCCGAGCCGATGTATTTGCCCTGAAAGATGGCCAGGAAAAGCTGGTGGCCACCGGTCTGGCGACCATCGCGCGGGTGTAGCAGGCGCGCGACTAGCCCTGATGCAGCGCCCGGTAATGACTGGGCGCCATGCCCACCACCTTGCGAAACAGCCGTGAGAAGTAATAGGGATCGTCGTAGCCAAGCTGCTCGGCGACCTGACGCACTTCGGCATCCCCGCGGTCGAGCAGGCGGCAGGCCAGGGCCATCTTCAACTGGATGAAATCCTGGATCGGCGCATGGCCGGTCAGCGCGCGGTAGGTCTTGGCGAAGTGAAAGCGTGACAGCTTGAACTGTGCCGCCAGCTCATCGAGGTTGAGGCTGCCGTGCAGGTGCGCGCGCATCACCGCCTGCACCGCCTCGATATCCAGCACGCGGCCGGACTTGAGGTTGACCCGCGCCGGCAGCACCGCCAGGGAGCTGAGCATCGCCTGCAAACGGTGCGCAGCATGGATGAAGGGCAAGACGTTGAGGCCCTGGCGCTGCAAACCCAGCAACGCCTCGAAATCACCGATCAGCCTGGGCTGCACGCCGATACGCCGCAGCGTCTGCGCGCCCAGCAGGCGCAGAAAGTCCTCGCTGAGGCTGCCGTCGAAGTGCACCCAGTAGATCGTCCAAGGGTTATGCAGGTCAGCGCCATAGGCATGCGGCGCGTCCTTGGGCAGCAGCAGCAGATCGCCAGCAGCGACCTCGAATCGTCCATCCGCCACTTCCAGCCACCCCTTACCGGAGCGGCAATAGATCAGCAGATGATCGTCCGGTTGCAGGCGTCGCATCTGGTGCCCGGCCGCTTCCGGGTAGAAGCCGATGGCCAAGGGATAGCACCCAGTGCTCAAAGCATGGCGTGCCAGCAAACGGCGCAGGCGCGGCGGGGTGATGAAGCGCTGCCCACCGACGGGCAACGGCCAATTGGAGGTTTCCACCCGCGTCCCCACTGCATCACTCCTTTGCATCCCGATCGAATGACAAGATCGTCCATCCCAAAACCAAGATCGTCAATCCACAAGCGGACATCGAGTGGCTATAAAGACCTCATACAAGAACAACAGGAGGCGACCATGCCCCGCACGCTACCGCAACTGATCGACGGCCAATGGCAAACCAGCCAGGCTCGTGAGCTGATCGAAGTCACCGACCCGGCCACCCAGGAGGTGATCGCCCTCGCCCCCAAGGCCACCGCCGAGGAAATCGAGGCCGCAGTGGCCAGTGCGCAGAAAGCCTTCCTCGCCTGGCGCGAAGTACCGGTATCGGAGCGCGCCCGCCTGATGCTGCGCTACCAGCACCTGCTCAAGGAACACCACGACGAGCTGGCGGAGATTCTCGCGGCGGAAACCGGCAAGACCTTCGCCGATGCCAAGGGCGACGTCTGGCGCGGCATCGAAGTGGCCGAACACGCCGCCAATATCGCCAGCCTGATGATGGGCGAGACGGTGGAAAACGTCGCCCGCGAGATCGACACCGCCAGTTGGATCCAGCCACTGGGCGTGTGCGTCGGCATCACCCCGTTCAACTTCCCGGCGATGATCCCGTTGTGGATGTTTCCGCTGGCCATCGCCTGCGGCAATACCTTCATTCTCAAACCCTCGGAACAGGACCCGATGACGCCCAATCGTCTGGCTGAACTGTTCCTCGAGGCCGGCGCACCGACCGGCGTACTGCAGGTACTGCATGGCGGTCGCGAGCAGGTCGATGCGCTGCTGGTGCATCCGCTGGTGCGCGCGGTGTCCTTCGTCGGTTCGGTAACGGTGGGCCAGCACGTCTATCGCACCGGTACCCAGCATTTGAAACGGGTGCAGGCCTTCGCCGGAGCCAAGAACCATATGGTGATCATGCCTGACGCACCGAAGGATCAGGTGCTCAGCAACCTGCTCGGCGCCAGCTGTGGCGCGGCCGGGCAGCGCTGCATGGCGATCAGCGTGGCAGTGTTCGTCGGCAAATCGAAACAGTGGATCGATGAACTGGCCGAGCAGATGGCCGCACTGCGTCCCGGCCACTGGCAGGACAGCGGCGCCGCCTACGGCCCACTGATCAGCCCGCAGGCACGCCAGCGCGTGCTGCGCCTGATCGAACAGGGCAAGACCGAAGGCGCCGAGTGCCTGCTCGACGGCTCGCAATGCAAGGTAGACGGTTACCCAAACGGTAACTGGGTCGGGCCAACGCTGTTCCGTGGCGTGACGACGAAGATGGGCCTGTACCGCGAGGAGATCTTCGGCCCGGTGCTGGTGTGCATGCAGGTCGACACCCTGGAAGAGGCCATCGCGCTGGTCAACGCCAGCCCTTACGGCAACGGCACCAGCCTGTTCACCCGCTCCGGCGGCGCTGCGCGGCATTTCCAGCATGCGATTGAAGTCGGCCAGGTGGGCATCAACGTGCCGATTCCGGTGCCGCTGCCGTTCTTTTCCTTTACCGGCTGGAAGGGCTCGTTCTACGGCGACCTGCACGCCTACGGCAAGCAGGCGGTGCGTTTCTATACCGAGACCAAGACGGTGACCAGCCGCTGGTTCGACGACACGCCGCTCGGCGATGGCCCGAACATGACTATTCAGTTGAAATGAGAACTGGGTGAGCGTTTCTTAGACTAATAGACGATCACTCGAACTGGACGAGCGGCGTAAAACAGTTCTCTGCAGAACAAAAACAAGGAGAACTGCAATGCGCCAACTGTCCGCCACGCTGGCCCTGTGGGCCGCACTTACCGCCTGTGCGCAGGCTGCCGAGCCGATCACCCTCGGCCTCAACTATCCGCGCACCGGACCATACAAGGAGGAGGGATTGGCGCAGATGCGTGGAGCCCTGCTGGCCATCGATGAAATCAACGCCGCTGGCGGTGTGCTGGGACGGCCCTTGCGCCTGTCCAGCAAGGACACCGCATCGCGTCCGGCCAAGGCCGAGAAGAACGTCGACAAGCTGGCCGCCGAGGGCGCGGCGATGCTCTTCGGCGGCTCCTCCAGCGCGGTCGCCATCGCCGCCGGCAAGCGTGCCAGGCAACACGGTCTGCTGTACTTCGGCACCCTCACCTACTCCAACGACACCACCGGCAAGGATGGCCATCGCTACATGTTTCGCGAATGCAACAACGCCTGGATGAGCGCCAAGGTACTCGGCCAATACCTGAGCAAGACCCTGCCGAACAAGCGCTACTTCTATGTCACCGCCGACTACACCTGGGGCCACACCAGTGAGGCGTCGCTGCGCCAGGCCACCGCCACCGACAATGCCGCCCAGCACGCCAGCGTACGCATCCCCTTTCCGGGCGCACGCCTGGCCGACTATCAGGACGCACTGACCCAGGCCGCTGCCAGCAACGCCGAAATCCTCGCTCTGGTGCTGTTCGGCGAGGATCTGGTGCGTGCCATGCGCATCGCCAAGGATCTTGGCCTGACCGAGCGCATGCAGATCGTCGCGCCGAACCTGACCCAGAGCATGGTCGAACAGGCCGGTCCCAACCTGATGGCAGGCGTGATCGGCACCGAGCCCTGGACCTGGCGCGTGCCGGCGCTGGAGAAATCCGCGCGTGGCCAAGCCTTCGTCGAAGCCTTCAAGACCCGCTACGAGATGTACCCATCCAGCTCCGCCGCCTCGGCCTACAGCATCGTTCAACAGTGGGCCGACGCCGCTACGCGAGCCAAGAGCCTCGACAGCGAAGCGCTGATCAAGGCGCTGGAAGGCCACCGCTATACCTTGCTCAAAGACGAACAGCAATGGCGTGCCTTCGACCACCAGAACCTGCAGACGGTCTACGCGGTAAAGGTCAAGCCGCGCGACGAGGTACTCAAGGACCCGCTCAAGCAGGACTACTTCGAAATCGTCGACCGCCTCGATGCCAGCAGCGCGCTGCCCAGCCTCGCCGAGTGGCAGGCCGAGCGCCGCGCTGGCGGCCAACCCCTGACCTTGCAATGAGATGCCATGGACTTCGAACTCAGTGATGAACAACGCCTTCTGACTGACAGCGCCCGCGCCTTCGCCGCGCGGGAGCTGGCGTCCCACTCCGCCGAGTGGGATCGCGAGCAGCACTTCCCCGTCGAGGTGATTCGCCGCGCTGCCGAACAGAGCTACCTGGCCCTGTATCTGCGCGAAGAGGATGGCGGCCTGGGCCTGTCCAGGCTGTCCAGCTCACTGATTTTCGAACAACTGGCGGCCGGCTGCGTGGCCACCACCGCCTACCTGACCATCCACAACATGGCTACCTGGATGCTCGCCAGCTTCGCCGACCAGGCGCTGAAAGATGCCTGGCTGCCGGGGCTGATCAACGGCCAGTCGCTGGCCTCCTACTGCCTCACCGAACCGGATGCCGGCTCGGACGCCGCCCACCTGCGCACCCGCGCGCGGCGCGACGGCAACGATTACGTGATCGACGGCAACAAGTGCTTTATCTCCGGTGCGGGAAGCACGCAGGTGCTGATCGTCATGGCGCGCACCGGCGAGGATGGCGCCAAGGGTATTTCCTGCTTCCTGGTGCCCGCCGATGCGCCCGGCGTGCGCTATGGACGCAACGAGGACAAGATGGGCTGGAAGGCGCAGCCGACCCGCACCATCACTTTTGACGGTGTGCGCATCCCTGCCAGTCACCGCATCGGCCCGGAAGGCGAAGGCTTCGTCTATGCCATGAAAGGCCTCGATGGCGGGCGCCTGAATATCGCCAGCTGCTCGCTCGGCGCGGCCCAGGCAGCGCTGCAGCAAAGCCTGCGCTACGTAGAAGAACGCAAGCAGTTCGGCAAGGCGCTCAGCGAGTTCCAGGCTTTGCAATTCAAGCTGGCCGACATGCTCACCGCCCTCACCGCCAGCCGGCAGATGGTACGCCTGGCCGCGCACAAGCTCGACCATGGCCACGGCGAGGCCAGCCTGTACTGCGCCATGGCCAAGCGCTTCGCCACCGACCAGTGCTTCGACGTGTGCAACGAAGCGCTGCAACTGCATGGTGGCTACGGCTATCTGAATGACTATCCGCTGGAACGTTGGGTACGCGACGCCCGCGTGCACCAGATACTGGAAGGCACCAACGAGATCATGCGGGTGATCGTCGCCCGCCGCCTGCTCCTGCAGGGCGGCATGCTCGATCGCCTGCTGTAACCGTTTGCCCCTCTCCTATCAATGGGAGAGGGGCGAACATTGACGAGGAATGCTATGAGCACTGCAATCGAAACCTATAAATCCGGCATCTTCGACCTGACCCACAAGCTCACCGTGGAGAAGCACGGCCACACCGCGCTGATCACCATCAACCATCCACCGGCCAACACCTGGGACCGCGACTCGCTGATCGGTCTCAAGCAGGTGGTCGAGCACCTCAACCGTGACGACGAGGTGTACGCCCTGGTGGTGACCGGCCAGGGGCCGAAGTTCTTTTCCGCCGGTGCCGACCTGAACATGTTCGCCGATGGTGACAAGGCCCGTGCCCGCGAGATGGCCCGACGCTTTGGCGAGGCCTTCGAAACCCTGCGCGATTTCCGCGGCGTGTCCATCGCCGCGATCAACGGCTACGCCATGGGCGGCGGCCTGGAGTGCGCGCTGGCCTGCGACCTCCGCATCGCCGAACGCCAGGCACAAATGGCCCTGCCGGAAGCCTCCGTGGGTCTGTTGCCCTGCGCCGGTGGCACCCAGGCCCTGCCCTGGCTGGTCGGCGAAGGCTGGGCCAAGCGCATGATCCTCTGCGGCGAACGCATCGACGCCGAAACCGCCCTGCGCATCGGCCTGATCGAGCAGATCGTGGATACCGGCGAAGCCCGTGGCACCGCACTGCTACTGGCATCCAAAATGGCGCGGCAAAGCCCGGTGGCGGTACGTACCATCAAACCGCTGATCCAGGGTGCCCGTGAGCGTGGCGCCAACACCTGGCTGCCGGAGGAACGCGAGCGCTTCGTCGACCTGTTCGATGCCGACGATACCCGCGAGGGCGTCAACGCCTTTCTGGAAAAACGCGACCCGCAGTGGCGCAATAAATAAATCGTGGGAGCGAGCTCTGCTCGCGAATCAGGCGATGCCATCTTTTCGCGAGCAGAGCTCGCTCCTACCGTCTCGTAGGGTGGACGTCGCCTTTTACGCCCCCCACAAACCCATAAGGTGGATGGATAAACCGTCATCCACCCTACGCAGGAAGCCCCTATGAACCTGCAATTCGAAGAACGCCCCAGCCTGCACGGCTACCGCATTGGCATCGCCAGCCTCGACGCGGAGAAGAGCCTCAACGCCCTCTCCCTGCCGATGATCGAAGCACTCGACGAACGCCTGAAGGCCTGGGCAGAAGACTCGACCATCGCCTGCGTGATGCTGCGCGGCAACGGCCCAAAGGCCTTCTGCGCCGGCGGCGATGTCGTGCAACTGGTCAATCAGTGTCGCGAACAGCCAGGCGAAATACCGGCCCTGGCACGACGTTTCTTCGCCGACGAATATCGCCTCGACCATCGCATCCATACCTACCCCAAACCCTTCATCTGCTGGGCCCACGGCCATGTGCTGGGCGGCGGCATGGGCCTGATGCAGGGCGCCGGCATCCGTATCGTCACCCCGAGCAGCCGCCTGGGCATGCCGGAAATCAATATCGGCCTGTACCCGGATGTCGGCGGCAGCTGGTTCCTGGCGCGACTGCCGGGTCGCCTGGGCCTGTTCCTTGGCCTCACCGCCGCCAGCATCAATGCCCGCGATGCGCTGGACCTGAACCTGGCTGATCGCTGCCTGCGCGACGACCAGCAGGACGCCCTGCTCGAAGGCCTGGTGCAACTGAACTGGCGCGAGCAAGCCGACCTGCAACTGCACAGCCTGCTACGTGCGCTGGAGAACGAAGCGCGCAGCGAGCTGCCAGCGGCCCAATGGTTGCCGCGCCGCGAGCGTATCGACGAGCTGCTCGACGTCGCCGACCTGCCCACCGCCGTTCATGCCATCAGCGCCCTGCAGGCGGATGACGACGCCCCGCTCGCCCGCGCCGCCAAGACCCTGGCCCATGGCTGCCCGCTGACCGCGCACCTGGTCTGGGAGCAGATCCGCCGCGCCCGCCACCTGTCGCTGGCCGAAGTGTTTCGCATGGAGTACGCCATGAGCCTGAACTGCTGCCGCCACCCGGAATTCCCCGAAGGCGTGCGCGCCCGTCTGATCGACAAGGATCAAACGCCGCATTGGCACTGGCCGGACGTGGCCACAATCCCCACCGCCGTGGTCGAAGCGCACTTCGCACCGGCCTGGGACGGCGAACATCCGTTGGCGGATCTGTAGGAAGCTGCGCCGACTCGGTGCGCACAGCGCACCCTACATGTAGCCCGGATGCGCTCCGGGAGCTCACAAGCAATCCTCGAACAATGACAATCGATGCGCGAAGCGCCCAATAGAAAGGAAAGCTGCCATGACCCAAACCGCCTTTATCGGCCTCGGCCACATGGGCCTGCCCATGGCCCGCAACCTGCTCCGGGCGGGCTATCCGCTGAAAGTCTTCGACCTGGTGCGCAGCGCCGTCGACACGCTGGCCGGTGAAGGTGCCGTGGCGGCCGATAGCGCCGCCGACGCCATCGATCAGGCAAAGGTGGTGATCAGCATGCTGCCGGCCAGCCGTCATGTGGAGGGCCTGTACCTGGGCGACGACGGCCTGCTTGCGCAGTTGCCCGCCGGCACGCTGGTGATCGAGTGCTCGACCATCGCCCCGGAGTCCGCGCGCAAGGTGCACGCCGCCGCCCGCGAACGCGGTATCGCTCTGCTCGATGCGCCGGTATCCGGCGGCACTGGCGGCGCGGCGGCCGGCACCCTGACCTTCATGGTCGGTGGTGAAGCGCAGACGCTGGAGAAGGCCAGACCGATGCTCGCCGCCATGGGCAAGAACATCTTCCACGCCGGCCCGGAGGGCGCCGGCCAGGTGGCCAAGGTATGCAACAACCAGGTGCTCGCGGTGCAGATGATCGCTACCGCCGAAGCCATGGCCATGGGCGTGGCCAACGGCCTGGAGCCGGCCGTGCTGGCGGAGATCATGCGCCAGAGCTCCGGCGGTAACTGGACGCTGGAGAAATACAACCCATGGCCCGGAGTAATGGAAAACGCCCCTGCCTCGAAGGGCTACAGCGGTGGTTTCATGGCCGAGCTGATGGCCAAGGACCTCGGCCTGGCCCAGGAAACCGCGAGCCACAGCGGCAACAGCACACCGATGGGCGCCCTGGCACTGCAGCTCTACCGCCTGCTGCTCAAACAGGGCAAGGGCAAGCAGGACTTCTCGGTGGTGCAGCAATTATTCGTGGAATAGAGTCCTGTAGGAGCCAGCTTGCTGGCGGTGTCTCGAACGGATCGCCGGCAAGCCGGCTCCTACAGGAATTGCGACACCCCAGCTGCTCGGCCTCACAGTTCAACGCAAGCGTTGTAGATACAGCATGCCGAACAGCAGTACCTGCAGGCCTTGCCACCATTGCGCGGGCAACCCCTGCAGACGCGCGCGAAACAGCAACAGCTCACCGACGTGCGCCAGCAACACCAGCAGCGCGGCCCAGTTGACCCAACCGCCAAGCGGGGTGGCGAAGGGGTAGAACAGCTTGAGCAGCGCCACCAGCCAGAACATGGCCAGGGCGCCTTTGGCGAAAGACAGCAGGTTCATCGTGAGCCTCCGAATGGATGAACCTGAAGTGTGACCGGGCGGTTGGCAGGAGACCGCCCTTCTTTCGATGGGAACGCCCCGTAGGAACCTCGACTCACGGCGAATGGCAAGCACGACGTCAATCTTGCCGTACAGCCGCAATCGTTTCGCGCCGGGGCGACGCTCCTACAGGGCGGATTGCGAGGTCGTGCCCCTACCCTGTAGGAGCCGCGCCCCGCGGCGAATGGCAAACACAACGTCAATCTTGCCGTACAGCCGCAATCGTTTCGCGCCGGGGCGACGCTCCTACAGGGCGAATGGTGAGATCGTGCCCCCTGCTCTGTAGGAGCCGCGCCCCGCGGCGAATGGCAAACACAACGTCAATCTTGCCGTACAGCCGTAATCGTTTCGCGCCGGGGCGACGCTCCTACAGGGCGAATGGTGAGATCGTGCCCCCTGCTCTGTAGGAGCCGCGCCCCGCGGCGAATGGCAAACACAACGCCGATCTTGCCGCTTCGAACCGAGGGCTAACGCAGGGTCAGGCCGAAGGCTTCATCACTGAAGTCGAAGCAATTGAGGAAACGACGAATCTCCAGCAGGTTACCGTCGACCTTCACATCGCCGAGCAGCGCGCCCTTGACCAGGCCACCCTCGCCGGTCAGCAGGGTTTCCATGCAGCGCTTGTCCATGCTCAGGCGCAGAGCAGTGCCCTCGGGAATGCCCTTGTGCAGTTGCGCGACACCGCGCCGGACCTCCAGCGTCCATTGCTCGTCCACGTCGGGAAAGCTGAAGCCCAGGGTCAGCTCGACATCGCCGGCCTTCTCCGGGTCGATACGAGTCACCCAGTTCTGCAGGAAACTCTGCGGGGTGAAGCTGCGCACCATGTCCGGCGAGAGGAACACCTTGCGCATCTCCACCGAGCGCTGGCGGATGACATCGCCGTCGAGCTTGCCCTCCAGCTCCATGGCGCTCATCAGGTACCAGTTGCGCCAGTTGATGTTCATGCTGGCGTCGCCCAGCTTACGAAAGCTGCGCGCCTTGATCTCACGCGCCAACGTGTCTTCGTGGTCGACACGAATGGCATAGCCGGCCAATTCGGCAGCCCATTGGTAGTCGCCCTTGAGGTAGGCATTGCCGGCTTCCAGAAGCACTTTCTCGCAGCCACCAGCCAGGGCAATCAGGCGCTCGGCGTACTGCCTCGGCGGGGTCGGGTCGAGTGCCACCGGGTCACCCTGGAACCAGCCCAGATAGCCGTTGTAGATCTGCCGCACGCTGTGTTTCACCGTGCCGTAATACTTCACGCAGGTAGGGCGTGTAACCGGCCAGGTGCGGCGGCAGTTTGACCTTCTCCACCAACTCGTCGGGCGTCAGGCCCTTGTTCATCCAGCGCACGGTCTGGTCGTGGATATAGGCAATGCCATCGCGAGTCATGCACAGCACTTCCTCGACCTTGTCCTGGCCGCTTACCGGCCGACCATGCAGCGGCACCATGTACTCGGCCTGGTAGGCACGCAGCTTGTCCAGGCTCTCGACCCACTGCACCGGATCGCGGAACTTGGTGTCGCGCAGCGAATGGATGTTCGGCAGCGTCGGGCCCTGATCGACCTCGGCGCTGATCAGCACGCGGTTGGCCGGCAGGTACAGGGTGATCTCGTCCGGCGCCTCGCTCGGCACATGCAAAAACTGCACGTCGAGGCCGGCGATAGTGGTATCCAGGCGCTCGCCAAAGGTTACGGTCGGGGCAATGAAGGACGACGGCTCGGGCTTGGCCAACGGACCGATGCCAGCGTTCATGCCCTCCTGATCGCTGGCCGGCAGGAAGGAACCGAAGCTGTATGCCGAACGTACGCCGAGAATCGGCCCGACCAGCGCGCCCTGCGCCACCACGTTCTGCAGCAGGGTCTCGTGGGCGTAGATCTGTACCTCGCCGCGCTCCACCTGCTCGCGGCTGACGAACGCCTGCACGCCGTTGATGTGATCCGGGTGGAAGTGGGTGTAGACCACCGCCTTGACCGGCTTGTCGCTGAGCTTGCGGAACTCGGCCATGATCTTGCGCGATTCGCTGACCGACTCGCCGGTGTCGACGAAGATCAGCCCCTGCGGCGCCTCGATCATCACCACGTTGCCCAGTTGCCAACCGACCGCCGAATAGACGTTGTCGGCGACACGATAGACCTGCTGGGCGAACACCTTGGTGTGGGCAGCCAGCAGCAGGCCGCTGAAGCGAGAGAATGGGCTCATGGCATTGGAAGGTCTTGTTGTTGGAATGCTGGCAGGTTGGCAAAGGCCGTCCGATAACTCCAATGCATTCGAATAGACCAGCTAATGCAGGAAGCGCATGAACGATCTATGCCAGCTCCGTCACTTCGTCGCCCTCGCCGAACACCAACATTTCGCCCGCGCGGCAGCGGCCGTGCACCTCAGCCAGCCGGCGCTGAGCCGCAGCATCCAGGCGCTGGAAAGCCAGTTGGACTGCACCCTGGTGGATCGCCACAGCCGCGGCGTCAGCCGCACCGCCCATGGCCACCTGGTACTGGAACATGCGCGCCGCCTGCTGGCCGGCAGCCTGGCGCTGAGCAACGCGGTCCATCAGCTGGGTAACCTGGAGGCTGGCGAACTGCGCCTCGGCGCCGGCCCCTACCCGGCCGCACGCCTGATACCGCAGGCGCTCGGACAGTTGCTGCAACGCTTGAAACTGGATATCGCCAACTGGCTGGAGCTGCGCGACAGCCTGCTGGACTCGGCCATCGAGCTGTTCGTCGCTGATATCCGCGAATTGCACGACGACGCTCAGCTGCACATCGAACCGCTGCGCGTGCATCAGGGCGTGCTGTTCTGCCGCCCGGCTCATCCGCTGCTGCAGCGGCGCAACCTGCAACTGCGCGACCTGCTCGACTTCCCTCTCGCCGGCACACAGCTGCCACAGGTGGTCGAACGCAGCCTGGGGCAGGCCAGCGGGCGAGCGCAGCCGTTGAGCGTGCAATGCGACAACTTCCTGGTACTCAAGCGCCTGGTGGCCGACAGCGATGTGCTGAGCATGGCGCCCTGGGACGTGATCGCCGACGAAGTCGACAGCGGTCAGCTAGCCCTGCTGCCGCTGTTGCCTCAGGGCCTGCATCAGCATTCGGCCTATGGCCTGGTCAGCCGCGCCGGCCACAGCCTGTCGCCAGCGGCGCAGGCCATGGTTACAGCGATTCGCCTGGTGGATGAACAGACGCCGCGCGCTGGGCACGCGGCGGATTGAGGGGAGGTTTACCAGCGGCGCTCGCCGCTACGGCGTTGTTCGTTATTGCTGCGCCCGTTGGAGAAACGATGCTGCGTGTTGCGGCCTGCCTCCCAGCCGCGCTGAATCTGCCCGCTGCGATGCTCCTGACGACGCTGGTCGCGGCGATAGTCATGTCGCGGCTGCTGGTGCTTGTAGCCGTCGCGATACCGGTGATCGTGGCCGTAGTGATGACGCGGCGGCGGCGCCGGTACGTAGCGCGGAGGCGCCGGGTAGTAGTTATGCCGACGCTCCTCGTAGTAGTAGTAGCGTGGCGGCGGGTTGTAATCGCGCCGGTAGCCATCGTAGTACCGGTAGCCATGGCCGTGGTGATAACCACGGTCGTAGCCATCGCCATAAACGGCGCAACCGGAAAGCAGCAAGAGCAACGCGGAAAACAGCATCTTGTAGGGCATGGCGGCCTCCTGTGACCGCTGGGACGACGCCGACTGATGTCGGCCTCCGGGATGGTGATCCCTGAGGCATCAGACAGCGCCGCCCGCAACAGGTGCGATTCACTTCGTCGGCTGTGACCGACGGCGCAAAACCACAAGAGCACAGGACAATTGCCCTGTCGCTGGCATGGCATTCGCTTGCTCAGCGCCGCGGAAAGCCGATCCATGCACAGGATCGTCAGTGGTAGCGAATCGTAATGGCCGACTAGGGTTCCGGCTCGTCAGAAGGCGAGTGGCTGGTCCGAGAGTGGGCGACCTCATGCAGCGGCGGGATGCCGCGGGGTTACACGGCGGGACAAAAGCCCGGGAGAACGCGCAGCCAGGCTGCCGGCTTTCCCGCTTTCGTCCATGACCAGAGGTTTCCATGTCCATTCGCTCCCTGCTCACCGTCCTGCTCTGTGCCTGCCTGCTGGGCGCTCCGACAGCCCAGGCCGCGCCTAAAACCTTCAAGCTGTGCTGGTCGATATTCGCCGGCTGGATGCCCTGGGGCTACGCCGCCGAACAGGGCATCGTGAAGAAGTGGGCGGACAAGTACGGCATTGACATTCAGGTGCAGGAAGTGCCGGATTATGTCGCTTCCATCGAGCGCTACAGCGCCGGCCAGTTCGACGCCTGCAGCATGACCAACATGGACGCCCTGACCATTCCCGCCGCTGCCGGCAAGGACAGCACCGCGCTGATCATCGGCGACTTCTCCAATGGCGCCGACGCCCTGCTGCTGCGTGGCAGCGGCAAGAGAATCCAGGACCTGAAAGGCAAGAGCGTGCTGCTGGTGGAGAACTCGGTCTCGCACTACCTGCTCAGCCGCGCGCTGCAGTGGGCCCTGCTCGATGAAAGCGACGTGACCATCATCAACGTCTCCGATACCGAAATCGCTGATGCCTTCCTCGCCGGCAAGGGCGACGCGGTGATCACCTGGAACCCGATCCTCTCCGAGATTCGGCGCAAGGCCGAGGTCAGCCAGGTGTTCAGCTCCAATCTGATTCCCGGCGAAATCCTCGACCTCACCGTGGTCAGCAGCCAGACCCTGGCTCAGCACCCGGAATTTGGCCGCGCGCTGACCGGTGCCTGGTTCGAGACCCAGCGTCTGCTCGGCCTGCCCACCCCGGCCGGTCGTGAAGCCCGGGCCAGAATGGCAGCCGCCGCCGACACCACCGCGGAAGACTTCGACGCCCAGTTGGGCACCCTGCGCTCGTTCTATTCGCCGCGCAGCGCGCTGAACTTCGCGCGCACCGGCAAGCTGCCGGACCTCATGCAACGGGTCGCGCACTTTGCCGATGCTCACGGCCTGCTGGGCAAGAGCGGCATGGGCCTGACCAATCTGGGTATCGAATTCAGTGGCGAGAAGCCGCTGGGCAACCCGCAGCGCATTCTGCTGCGCTTCAACCATCGCTATATGGAACTGGCCGCCGACGGGGCGCTGTAACGCCCCATCGCACAGCAGACGCACCACGACTCGCACCAATAACGCGCACTCGCAGCGATGAGCGACGACGAAACCCGCCAGATAGGCGCATCGGCTAGCTGGCACGATGTTCGCTACGGACCCTGCGTGCAGGAACAACCCGGCTCGCCGGGATCGCGGCACCACAATTTGCCAATAGCCGGCTAGGGTTCCGGCTCGCCACAGGCGAGCGACTGGTCCGAGAGCTAGCGACCTCCAGCGAGGTTACACGGCGGGACAAAAGCCCGGGAGAACGCGCCCCATCCGTGGGGAACCGCCGCGAACTCCTGCTCGCCCCTGTCAAACTGGAGGTTCATCATGGGTACGCCCCACTCGCATCAGCGGCAACCAGCCGTCCCCCCCAAAGGCCCGAAACCAGCGCGCTCTTGCGCTTGCTAGCTGCGCACGCATTTCGTTCCAGGCCCGACGAGGACTATCCATGCGCCTGATCAACCGCCACCCGGATCGCAGCAGCCGCCTGCTGCTGATCCTGCTGCCCTTCGCCCTGCTGCTGTTCGTCTATTTCAGCGCCTCGACCAGCCGCCTGGCCGAGAACCCCAACGACAAGCTGCTGCCCAGTGCCAGCCAGATGGTCGATGCCATCGACCGCCTGGCCTTCACCGAAGACAAACGCAGCGGCCAGTACCTGTTCTGGCAGGATACCGCCTCCAGCCTGCAACGCCTGGGCCTGGGCCTTGGCATCGCCGCGCTGTTGGGGCTGGTGCTGGGCATTGCCGCCGGCAGCGTGCCGCTGTTCGGCGCACCGCTGTCGCCGCTGCTCACGGTGCTGTCGATGATTCCGCCGCTGGCGATCCTGCCGATTCTGTTCATCGTCTTCGGCCTCGGCGAGCTGTCCAAGGTGATGCTGATCGTCATCGGCATCACCCCCTGCATCGCTCGTGACATCGAACAGCGTGCCCGCGAGATTCCCGGCGAGCTGCTGATCAAGGCGCAGACCCTCGGCGCCAACTCCTGGACGCTGATCCTGCGCCTGGTGCTGCCGCAACTGATGCCACGCCTGCTGATCTCGCTGCGCCTGATGCTCGGTTCGGCCTGGCTGTTTCTGATCGCCGCCGAGGCCATCGCCTCGACCGACGGCCTCGGTTACCGCATCTTCCTGGTGCGTCGCTACATGGCCATGGACGTGATCCTGCCCTACGTCGTATGGATCACCCTGCTGGCCTGGCTGATGGATCTGGGCCTGCGCCAGGTGCTGCGCCTGTGCTTCCCCTGGCATGAAGGAGGCAAGGCATGACCCTGTTCAGTCAACATATCGTCCCGCTAAGTGAACCTGCCATGAGCGACTCCAGCACAGCCCCTGCAAGCACAGGGAAAACCGCCTTTATCGAAGCGCGCAACCTGTGGCAGGAATACGGCGACCTGGTGGTGCTCGAACGCCTCAATATCAAGGTCGACGAGGGTGAGTTCTGCACCCTGGTCGGCGCCTCCGGCTGTGGCAAATCCACCTTTCTGCGCATGCTGCTCGGCCAGGAACGCCCGAGCCGTGGCGAACTGCTGCTGGGCGGCCAGGCGCTGCCCAACGAGCCCGATCCGAGCCGGGGCGTGGTGTTCCAGCGCTACTCGGTATTCCCCCACCTGAGCGTGCTGGACAACGTCGCCCTGGGCCTGGAGCTGCCGAAATCGAAGCTGCTGGGCCGACTGTTCGGCGCAGCCAAGCGCGAAGCCCGCGAGCGCGCTGCGGAAATCCTCACCAAGGTCGGCCTCGGCCATGCCCTGAACAAGTATCCCAGCGCGCTTTCGGGTGGCATGCAGCAACGCCTGGCCATCGCCCAGGCACTGGTGATGCAACCGCGCATGCTGCTGCTCGACGAGCCGTTCGGCGCCCTCGACCCCGGCATCCGCAAGGACATGCACGCGCTGCTCCTGGAGCTGTGGCAGGAAACCCGCCTGACCGTATTCATGGTCACCCACGACCTGTCCGAAGGCTTCAGCCTCGGCACCCGCCTGCTGGTATTCGACAAAGTGCGCCACGACCCGCAGGCGCCCAACGCCTACGGCGCGCGCATCACCTACGACATCCCGCTCAACGCCGCGCGCCGGGCGCAGACACAATTGCCCAGCGAACTGGCCGAGCGTATCTCCGCGCGCTAACCAACCGTAGCCCGGATAAAATCCGGGGATCGCCAGCACACTCCCCCCGGATTGCATCCGGGCTACGGAGCCACAGCGAACCATCTGTAGGAGCCCGCTTGCGGGCGATCCGCTTTAGCTTCTGCCGATCGCCCGCAAGCGGGCTCCTACAAAACCTGTCGCCAATCAGCTCAACACCTCGAGATACCGCGACAGCGTTTCACCCTCTGCTGCGAACCAGACCACCGACACATTCCCCCCGGATTGCTTCCGGGCTACGGAGCCACAGCTAACCACCTGTAGGAGCCCGCTTGCGGGCGATCCGCTGTAGCTTGTGCCGATCACCCGCAAGCGGGCTCCTACAAAACCTGTCGCCAATCAGCTCAACACCTCCAGATAACGCGACAGCGTTTCACCCTCTGCTGCGAACCAGATCACCGACACATTCCCCCCCGGATTGCATCCGGGCTACGGAGCCACAGCTAACCACCTGTAGGAGCCCGCTTGCGGGCGATCCGCTGTAGCTTGTGCCGATCGCCCGCAAGCGGGCTCCTACAAAACCTGTCGCCAATCAGCTCAACACCTCGAGATAGCGCGACAGCGTTTCGCCCTCCGCGGCAAACCAGCGTTGCGCCTCGTCGGTAGTCGGCGTGGCGAGTTCCGCGCGCCAATCTGGCTCCAGCGTATCGATGATGAAGGTGCGTACCACCGCACGGCCATCCGGGCGTTGCAGGTGCTGACAGATGCGCCCCGCTCCAGGCAGCTCGAAGCCCTCCAGCGAGACGCTCTGCCCCACCCGCGCCGGCAAGGTGGACAGCGCTACCTGATAACGTCCCTGCTGATCGGCGTAGGCCAGCGAGGTCTCGCAGTCGAACAGCGCGGCCAAAGTCTCACCATCACCTTGCGCCCGCTCGGCGCGCTCACGCAGTTGCAGCGCTGACTCACCCAGCTCGACCGCCCGCCCCTGCACCCAGCCAAGCCGGTCGCCACAGAGAATCAGTCCACCACCGCGCTGCAGCACCTCGCCGCTTTCAGCGTCGCATTCCTCCAACAGGCGCAAACCGATCAACGGCCCGCTGCTGGCCTGCAAACGCCAGTCCTCGACATAGGCGCCACTGGTGCCGAACTCGATCATGCAGTTGCCGATGCGCTGCAACTGCGCCGGCTCCGGCCAACGGTTGTGCAGTTGCAGGGACACGCCGCCGTGCCAGCTCAGATAACCGTTCTCCCAGATACTGTCAGCCACCCAACCCTCGTGATTGGCGAGCTGGCGCAACTCGGCGGCGCCGTAGTCCTGCCAGGCCCGTACCGGCAGCGCGGGCGCATCCGGCAAGCGCAGGTCGATGGTGAAGGTGCGGCTTTGCAGCCAATGCACCTGGGTACGCTGGTCGCTGCGGCCATCGGCGAAGCTGATGGTGCGGCGACGAAAGTGCCCGAGCATCCAGTCCGGCACGCCGCCCTCGGCGCGCTGCGGGTAACGTTCAGCCAGTTCCAGCAGGTTCATACCGTCACCTCCTGGCGGTTCTGGCCAAAGCTGGACAAACCCGCCGCACCATCCGGCAGTTGCAGCGAACCATCCTCCAGGCGCTCGCGCAGATAACGGAAGGTCTGCGCGGTCTGCGCGAACAGGTGGTCGCCACAGTTCACCGGCGTGTACACACGCTCGCCGCGCGGCGGCAGACCGGCAATCGGCGCGATGCGCGTCGGGTAGTCGCAGGCGCAGAACAGCGGGAAGGCGAAGCGCTCCTCGCTGACCTTGCGCACGCGGTGCGAGGTGGCGACGAAATGACCATTGCTGAGCACCTCGAGCATGTCGCCGATATTGATCACAAAGGCGTCCTCCACCAACGGCACATCGATCCACTGGCCATCGCCGTTGAGCACCTGCAAACCTTCGGCGGTGGGCAGAAGAATGGTGAAGCACTCGTAGTCGGTGTGCGCGCCGATACCGGGACGGTCGGCCACTGGGTCGGGATCGAGCGGGTAATGAATCATGCGCAACTGGCTGGTGGGCTGCCGGGTGATGCCAGCGAAGGTGTCCTCGGCCAGCCCCAGCGCCAGGGCGAAGCCACGAAACAGCGTGTCGCCCAGCGCCAGCGCCGCGCGGTAGTAAGCGCCGACCTCGCGCTTGAAGTCCGCCGAGTCCGGCCACTGGGTCGGGCCGAGCAGCGGATAGACCTGCGCCGCCTCGGTGTAGTCGTAATTGACGTCGTAGGCTTCCTTGAGATCCTTGCTGCCACCGGCGAACTGCTCCTCACCCTCCGGCACGTAACCGCTGTGGTTGCTCGACTGGCCGATATAGAAGCGCATCTTCTCCTCCAGCGGGCGGGCGAAGAAACTGCGCGCCTGCTGGATCAGCCCGTCGCGCAGATCACGCGAAATGCCATGCCCGGTGATCTGCAGAAAGCCGACCTCGTGGGCAGCGCGACCCAGCTCATCGGCAACGCGCTGACGTTGGGCCAGGTCGTCGGCATACAGCCCGGCAACGTCGATCAGAGGAATGGACGTGAAATGGCTATGCGCCATGGCAATCTCCCTTGAACAAGTGAGTTACCTGGTCGTCCAGACGAGCAGCGGGTCGGGTCGTCCCGAGAGCGGCAGCAAGGCCGTCCCTGCAACAGGGTCGATAGCGATTTCCATGCCATCGCCATAACGCCGCCAAGCTGCGATACCACGAGCAGAATTGCCCCCGAACGGTGCAATGAACGCCAATCAAGCCCCATCAGGCAGCACGCAAACCGCAAGCAGCCTTGCCAGAGTGCCCAGCCACGGGCCTCGGCGAGCTGGCACGCTATTCGCTAAAGCTTGGGTGTGCAGGTTCTAACCGGGGTTTCCCGGAATCGCGGCACCACAATTTGCGAAATGGATGACTAGGGTTCCGACTTGCCTGGCAAGTGCTGGTCCGAGAGTCATCGACCTCCAGTGAGGTTACACGGCGGGATAAAAGCCCGGGAGAACGCGCCTTTCGATGAACTCGAAACGTGCCGCGACTCCTGCCCGTACTCAACAAGACTGGAGGTTCCAAATGCGCAAGTACCGTCTGCTCTCCTTCGCCGCTGCCGGTCTGGCCGCGGTGCTCAGCTTCAGCGCTCATGCCGAGAAGAAAGACAGCTTCAGCGTCTGCTGGACGCTCTACGCCGGCTGGATGCCCTGGGGCCACGCCAGCACCTCCGGCATCATCGACAAGTGGGCGAAGAAATACGGCATCAGCATCGATGTCGTGCAGCTCAACGACTACGTCGAGTCCATCAACCAGTACAGCGTCGGTCAGTTCGACGGCTGCACCATGACCAACATGGACGCCCTGACCATCCCCGCCGCCGGTGGTGTGGACAGCACCGCACTGATCGTCGGTGACTACTCCAACGGCAACGACGGCCTGCTGATCAAGGGCGAGGGCAAGACCCTGGCCGACATCAAGGGCATGCGCGTCAACCTGGTGGAGCTGTCCGTGTCCCACTATTTCCTCGCCCGCGCCCTGGAAACCGCTGGCATGAGCGAGCGCGACGTGACGGTGGTGAACACCTCCGATGCCGACATCATCGCCGCCTATACCACCCCCAGCGTGCAGGCTGCCGCCACCTGGAATCCGATGCTCGCCGAGATCATCGCCCAGCCCGGCAGCACCCAGGTTTTCGACTCGTCGAAGATTCCTGGTGAAATCCTCGACATGATGGTGGTCAACACCCAGACCCTGAAGGACAACCCGGACTTCGGCAAAGCCCTGGTCGGCGCCTGGTTCGAGATCCTCGAGCTGATGCAATCCGGCACCCCGGAAGCCACCGAAGCCCTGACCGAAATGGCCAAGGCTTCCGGCACCGACCTGGCCGGTTTCCAGGCCCAGCTGGCGACCACCAAGCTGTTCTACACGCCGCAGGAAACCCTGGACTTCGTCATCAGTCCGGCCCTGCCGGAGACCATGACCAAGGTCGCCAACTTCAGCTTCGAGCACGGCATCCTCGGTGAAGGTGCGCGCAGCGCCGACGCTATCGGCATGACCTTCGCCGGCGACGTGACTACCGGCGACAGCGCCAACATCAAGCTGCGTTTCGACCCGAGCTACATAGAAATGGCCGTCGACGGCAAGCTCTGAAGCGTACTCCCCACTCCCTCGCAATGATGATCAGGCGCCCCTGCCGGCGCCTGACGACCAGGCTTTGATCTCGAGGTACCCATGACAACTGCCCTCATTCTCCGCCCCACCCTCTATGAGGAAACCGTGCCCGGCGGCGGCCACACCTCCTTCATCCTCAAGCGCGGCCAGTTGCTGCGCATCACCGATATCGAAGGCGGCGCCAACGTCAGCCTGCTGCTGTTCAACGCCGCTGAGAAAAGCGAGCGCCTGAACCTGCCCGACACCCTCAAGTGCCAACACACCGCCAAGCTCACCGCCGGGCACTGCCTGTATTCGGACATGGGCCGCGTGCTGGCCGCCATCACCGCCGATACCTGCGGCTGGCACGACAGCTTCGGCGGCGTGCTGAATGCCGACGAAGTGCTGGAGAAATACGGCCAGGGCCGCTACCAGGAACTGCGCAACGGCTTCTTCCGCAACGGCATGGACAACCTGCTGGTGGAAATGGGCAAGTGGGATCTGAACCTGCTCGACCTGCTGATGAACCTCAACCTGTTCAGCCGCGTGGATGTCGATGCCGAGGGCGCCTTCCACTTCCAGCCCAATAACAGCAAGGCCGGCGACTACATCGAGCTGTACGCACCGATGGACTGCCTCGTAGTGCTCACCGCCCTGCAGCATCCGATGGATCCCAACCCACAGTACGCGCCCAAGCCGGTGCAACTCCGCTTAAGCAAGGTCGACAGCGACGGCATCACCGTGCTCTGCCGCACCTCGCGCCCGGAGAACGGCCGCGGCTTCCACAACACCGAACGCCAGTACATTTGAATGGGTCCCCGCCTGCGCGGGGATGACGCCGACCTCGTCACTCCCGCGAAGGCGGGAGCCCAGTAAACGCTATCGAGGACAGTCCGATGAGCCTTACTGCCAGCGACCTGACATCCAGCAACCTGCACCCCGAAACCGCCGTGTTCCGCCACACCATCCCGGCGGGCGAACCCTACCTGTTCGAGGTCAAGGCCGGGCAGACCCTGCGCCTGCACGACCTGGAAGGCAACCAGGCGATCGACACCCTGTTCTTCGCCGCGAAGAACCCACGCGAGCGCTTCGACCCGCAGCGCACCCTGCGCAAGCAGAACAACGTCTACCTGACCACCGGCACGGTGCTCTACTCCAACCTCGGCAAGCCGCTGCTGACCATCGTCGCCGACACCTGCGGTCGCCACGACACACTCGGCGGCGCCTGCGCGCAGGAGAGCAACACCGTTCGCTACGCCCTGGACAAGCGCTATATGCACAGCTGCCGCGACAACTTCCTGCGCGCCAGCCTGCACGACGGCCGCCTGAGCAAGCGCGACATCGGCGCCAACATCAACTTCTTCATGAATGTTCCGGTAACGCCAGAGGGCGGCCTGACCTTCGAGGACGGCATCTCCGCACCTGGTAAGTACGTGGAGCTGAAGGCCGAGACCGACGTGATCGTGCTGATCTCCAACTGCCCGCAACTGAACAACCCGTGCAACGGCTGGAACCCAACCCCCGCCGAAGTGCTGGTCTGGAACTGACGTAGGGCGGGTGAAACCCGCCAAAGCCCGGCGGGTTTCACCCGCCCTACAAAATTTGTCCCCCAGCACGCGCGGCACGCATCACACGACTGTTTCGACCACGGACGACCGTGGCACATGACGAATGACGGCGGGACGGCCCGCCACGCCCTTCGAGGGTCAATGAAGATGTTCGACAAACTCCTGATCGCCAACCGTGGCGCCATCGCCTGCCGCATCCTGCGCACCCTGCGTGAGCTGAACGTCGGTGGCGTGGCCGTGTATTCCGAAGCCGACGCTGCCAGCTTGCACATCCAGCAGGCCGACGAGGCGTTTTCTCTCGGCGACGGCCCGGCCGCGCAGACCTACCTGGTGGTCGACAAGATTCTCGCTGCCGCCAAAAGCAGCGGCGCTAAAGCCATCCACCCCGGCTACGGTTTTCTCTCCGAAAACGCGGCCTTCGCTGAAGCCTGCGAAGCGGCCGGCATGGCCTTTGTTGGCCCGACGCCCGAGCAACTGCGCGTGTTCGGCCTCAAGCACACCGCCCGCGCCCTGGCCAAACAGCACGGCGTGCCGATGCTCGAAGGTACCGAGCTGCTGGAAAACCTCGATGCCGCGCTGGTCGCAGGCGAACAGGTCGGCTACCCGGTGATGCTGAAAAGCACCGCTGGTGGTGGCGGCATCGGCATGCGCGTCTGCCGCTCGGCAGCCGAACTGAGCGACGCCTTCGAGGCAGTCAAACGCCTCGGCCAGAACAACTTCAGCGACAGCGGCGTCTTTATCGAGAAATACATCCAGCGCGCCCGCCACCTGGAAGTGCAGGTGTTCGGCGACGGCCAGGGCGAAGTGCTCGCCCTCGGCGTGCGCGACTGCTCGGTGCAACGGCGCAACCAGAAGGTGCTGGAAGAAACCCCGGCACCGAACCTGCCGGCCGGCATGGCCGACGAACTCTGCGCGGCGGCGATCAAACTGGCCAAGGCGGTGCATTACCGCAGCGCCGGCACCGTCGAATTCGTTTACGACAGCGAGGCCGAACGCTTCTACTTCCTCGAAGTGAACACCCGCCTGCAGGTCGAGCACGGCGTCACCGAACAGGTGTGGGGCGTCGACCTGGTGCGCTGGATGATCGAACTGGCCGCCGGCGATCTGGCGCCGCTCAGCGAACTGGCCGCGACCCTCAAACCCAGCGGCCACGCCATCCAGGCACGCCTGTACGCCGAAGATCCGGGCCGCGACTTCCAACCCAGTCCCGGATTGCTGACCGCCGTGAGTTTCCCCGAGGCGGACGGCAAGGCCCTGCGTATCGACACCTGGGTCGAAGCTGGCTGCGAGATCCCGCCCTACTTCGACCCGATGATCGCCAAGCTGATCACCTGGGCGCCAAGCCGAGATGAAGCCTCCAGAGCGCTGGACCAGGCCCTGGCCGACTCCGTGCTGTACGGCGTGGAATGCAACCGCGACTACCTGCGCCAGATCCTCAGCGACGCGCCCTTCGCCAGCGGTTCGCCCTGGACGCGCTGCCTGGAAAATCTGGTCTATCAGGCGACCACTTTCGAAGTGCTCAGCGCCGGCACCCAGACCAGCGTGCAGGACTTCCCTGGCCGCCTCGGCTACTGGGCCGTCGGCGTGCCGCCGTCCGGGCCGATGGACAGCCGCGCCCTGCGCCTGGGCAACCGCCTGCTCGGTAACGACGAAGGCGCCGCCGCGCTGGAAATCACCATGAGCGGCCCGCTGCTGCGCTTCAACAGCGATGCGGTGATCGCCGTGACCGGTGCGGAGATTCCGCTGAGCATCGATAGCGTGGAACAGCCGATGAACACCGCACTGCTGATCAAGGCCGGCAGCACGCTCACTCTCGGCACCATCGCGGGTGCCGGCGCACGTTCGTACCTGAACGTGCGTGGCGGCATCCAGGTGCCGGATTACCTGGGCAGCAAGAGCACCTTCACCCTCGGCCAGTTCGGCGGCCACGGCGGCCGCGCCCTGCGCGCCGGTGACGTGCTGCATATCCCGGCGCTGACGGATCGTCAGACCGGCGCCAAGCTGCCCGCCGAGCTGTATCCCGCCCTGCCCGCCGTGCGCGAAATCCGCGTGATCTATGGCCCGCACGGCGCGCCGGAGTACTTCACTCCCGCCTATATCGACACCTTCTTCGCCACCGCCTGGGAAGTGCACTTCAACTCCAGCCGCACCGGCGTGCGCCTGATCGGGCCGAAGCCCGAGTGGGTACGTGAAAGCGGTGGCGAGGCGGGACTGCACCCCTCCAATATCCACGACAACCCCTACGCCATCGGTGCGGTGGATTTCACTGGCGACATGCCGGTGATCCTCGGCCCGGACGGCCCCAGCCTGGGCGGCTTCGTCTGCCTGGTGACCATCATCGAAGCCGACCTGTGGCAGCTCGGCCAGCTCAAGGCCGGCGACAAGGTGCGCTTCATGCCAGTGGATATCGCCACGGCGCGGGCGTTAGCGCAGAACAACGCACGCGAATACGCCGAACTCTGTAGGAGCCCGCTTGCGGGCGATCAGCCAACATCGCGGATCGCTGGCAAGCCAGCTCCTACACAGCTGAACGCCCCCATCATCCTCGACCTTGGCGAAGCCGCGACGAACAGCCCCCGGATTGCATCCGGGCTACAAAGCCCCATCGTCCTCGACATCGGCCACGCCGACACCCGCCTGGTCGCGCGCCTGTCCGGCGACACCCACCTACTGCTGGAAATCGGCCAGCCGGAACTCGACCTGGTGCTGCGCTTCCGTGGCCATGCGTTGATGCAGGCACTGGAGGCCAAGCAGCTCGACGGCGTTATCGACCTCACCCCCGGTATCCGCTCGCTGCAGGTGCACTACCAGCCGGAAACCCTGGCACTGCAGACGCTGCTCGATATCGTCGCCGGCGAGTGGGACGCCGTCTGCGCCGCACGCGACCTCAAGGTACCGTCGCGCATCGTCCACCTGCCGCTGTCCTGGGACGATCCGGCCTGCCAGCTGGCCATCGACAAGTACATGACCACCGTGCGCAAGGACGCCCCCTGGTGCCCGAGCAACCTGGAGTTCATTCGCCGCATCAATGACCTGCCGAACCTCGACGAGGTGTACCGCACGGTGTTCGACGCCAGCTACCTGGTGATGGGACTGGGCGACGTCTACCTCGGTGCGCCGGTGGCCACGCCGCTCGACCCACGCCATCGCCTGGTCACCACCAAGTACAACCCGGCGCGCACCTGGACGGCAGAGAACTCCGTCGGCATCGGCGGCGCCTACATGTGCGTGTACGGCATGGAAGGCCCCGGCGGCTACCAGTTCGTCGGTCGCACCCTGCAGATGTGGAATCGCTACCGCGCGGTCGAGGCCTTCGACGGCAAGCCCTGGTTGCTGCGTTTCTTCGACCAGATTCGCTTCTACCCGGTCAGTGCCGACGAGCTACTGCGCATCCGCCGCGACTTCCCTCTCGGTCGCTACCCGCTGCGGATCGAACACAGCGAACTGGCCCTGGCCGACTACCAGCAGTTTCTCGATGCCGAGGCAGAGGGCATCGCCGCCTTCCGCCAGCAGCAGCGCGCCGCCTTCGATGCCGAGCGCCAGCGCTGGATCGACAGCGGCCAGGCGCATTTCGAAGTCGAGGAAGTGGCTGCCGAACTCGACGATGACGCCCCGCTGGCAGCCGGCCAACACGGCATCGAAAGCCATATCGCCGGCAACCTCTGGCAGGTGCAGGTGGAAGCCGGCGCGCAGGTGCAGACCGGTGATGTACTGGTGATCCTCGAGTCGATGAAGATGGAAATCCCGCTCACCGCACCGATGGCCGGCACCGTGCGCGAAGTACGCGTGCAACCGGGCTCGCCCGTGCGCGCCGGGCAGCGTGTGGTGGTACTGGAGGAGGCCTGAAAAGCTCGCTGCTGAAGCGCCTCCCACAGGGCCTTACCAGCCCTTGTAGGAGGCGTCCCAGCCACGACCGCGTAGGAGCGGCTTCAGCCGCGATCCACACAAACGCCGACTCCCTGTGGGAGGGGCTTTAGCCGCGACCGCCTCATGACCCACCGCAATACCGGCAACCCCAATCGCGGATAAATCCGCTCCTACAGTCCATATACGAATGCAATCCGGGAAAACCAGCCACCCGGTTAAATGTCGATACACCCAACCTGTGGGAGCGGCGCCCCGCCGCGAACCTGCCTGACGCGGGCGCGCAAAGCTTCGTCCCGGGGCTCCTACGCAAGGCTGCTTTACTCGCCTTGCCGGATTGGCATACCCCCAACTTTCATCCGCCCCACATACAGCACCGATCATGATCACAACTGGCGCTATCCACTTCCGGCAAGCTAGCATCACGCCATTAGCCCGCTCCCGGATTCACCCATGTCCCTGCGCCCCAAACGGCACACGCAAACCTCGTTGGTCTTACTGCTCCTGTTCCTGCTTGGCAGCGGCTTTCTCACCACCTCGCTGCTGAGCTATTACGCCTCGCGCGACTCGATCCGTAACAGCATCATCAACACCGAACTGCCGCTGACCTCCGACACCGTCTATTCGGAAATCCAGAAGGACCTGGTGCGCCCCATCCTTATCTCCTCGATGATGGCCCGTGACACCTTCCTGCGTGACTGGGTGCTGGCCGGCGAACAAGACACCGGGCAGATGACCCGCTACCTGCGTGAAGTGCAGGAGCACTACGGCGCCTTCACCAGCTTCTTCGTCTCCGACAGGACCAGCACCTACTACCGGGCCAGGGGCGTGCTCAAGCAGGTCAAGCCGGAAGAGCCGCGCGATGTCTGGTACTACCGCGTACGCGGCCTCAAGGAGCCCTACGAGATCAACGTCGACGTCGACCTGGCCAACGCCGACCGCCTGACCATCTTCATCAACTACAAGGTGCTCGACTACGACGGCAGCTTCATCGGCGCCACTGGCGTCGGCCTGGCCGTCGATGCCGTGGTCAAGCTGATCGACGAATACCAGGCGCGCTACGAACGCAGCGTCTACTTCGTCGACACCACCGGGCGCATCACCCTCACCGGCGCCCAGGGCGGACCGGTGGGCGCTCAGGTCGGCGATTCACTGGCCGACGTGCCCGGTCTCGACGGCCTGATGGAAAAACTGCCCACGCCACAAAGCGGCCAGTTCGAATACCAGGAGCAGGGCCGCGAGCACTTCCTCAATGTGCGCTACATCCCCGAGCTGGAGTGGTATCTGTTCGTCGACAAGCAGGACAAGGCCCTGGCCGACATCCGCCAGGGGCTCTACATCAACCTGCTGCTGTGCCTGCTGATCACCGCCATCGTGCTGGCCCTGGTGAGCCTGGCGATTCGACGCTATCAGCAGCGCATCGCCGCCCTGGCCACCACCGACAGCCTCACCGACCTTCCCAACCGCCGTGGCTTCGACATCCTCGCCGAACAGGCGCTGCAGGAAGCGCAGCGCGACAGCAGCCCGCTGTGCGCCGTACTGCTGGATCTGGACAACTTCAAGCTGATCAACGACCAGCACGGCCACCTCGCCGGCGACCAGGTGTTGCACGATTTCGCCCAGCAACTGCGCGGCACGCTGCGCCAGTCCGACATTCTCTGCCGCTGGGGTGGCGAGGAATTCATCCTGCTGCTGAAGAACACCGACCGCCAGGCCGCCCACGACCTGGCCGAAAAACTGCGCCAGCACTGCGCCGAACAGCGCCATGAAGTCGAAGGCCAGAGCCTGCAGGTCACCGTCAGCCTTGGCCTCAGTCAGTGGCACGCCGGTGAGAGCCTGCACGCCCTGCTCGGCCGCACCGACCGCGCGCTGTACCGTGCCAAGCAGGCCGGGCGCGACCGCGTCTGCCTCGATCTCTGATGGATACTCAACACTGCCCGCTATGCGGCAAGAGCAACCAGTGCAGCGTCGCCGCCGGGCGTGACGAACCCTGCTGGTGCTTCGACGCGCAGATCGACCCGGCTACGCTGCAGCGCCTGACGCCCGAGCAACGTGACCAGGCCTGCCTGTGCCCAGCCTGCGCTGGAGCGCTGAAAGCCACTGAGCCCCGCGAGGGCGATTGAGCCATGCGCCTGGATCGCTTCCTCAGCAACTTCCCCCGCTTCAGCCGCCAGGACAGCCGCCTGCTGATCAGTGCTGGGCGGCTGCGTGTGGACGGTGCGGTGGTTCACGACCCGCGCCATGAGGTGCGCGACTTCCAACGCGTGGAGCTGGACGACGAGCTGCTGCAAGCCGGACGCAGCGCGCGCTACTGGATGCTGCACAAACCGGTCGGCGTGGTCAGTGCCACCGAGCACAACGAACACCACACCGTCCTCGATCTGCTCGACGAGCCGGACAAGCACGACCTGCACCTGGCCGGGCGCCTCGACCTGAACACCAGCGGCCTGCTGCTGATCACCAACGACGGGCGCTGGTCGCGGCGCATCACCCAGCCGCAGCAGCGCAAGCCCAAGGTCTACCTCGTCGACACCGAACAGCCGATCACCGCCGAATACGCCGAGGTCTTCGCCCAAGGCCTGTACTTCGCCTTTGAAGACCTCACCACCCTGCCCGCCCAGCTCGAGGTACTGAGCAGCCACCAAGCCCGGCTGACCCTGTTCGAAGGCCGCTACCATCAGGTCAAGCGCATGTTCGGCCACTTCCGCAATCGCGTCGTCGCCCTGCACCGCGAAAGCATGGGCGAAATCGTCCTCGACCCGCAGCTCGCCCCCGGCCAATACCGCGCACTGACGGATGCGGAAATCGCCAGCGTTTGATCGTTATCCTGCGCCGGAATCTGACTACCCGACCAACGGCAGCGCCAATCGGCTACAAAGATGTGACTCACCCTTGCATCGCTGCAAGGTAACTGCTTGAATCGAACCATAAGTCTTGATATGACCAACCGGTCACTACGAGACAGCTATACGTTCTTTCAGTTGCTGGCGCTCTGCGCCGACTGGATTCCTGCCTGGTAACACCGCCCTCTCCACGGCCTTGAAAAAGGTCTGGAGCGCTCGCCTGTTTCGATCCTAACTGCTTGAAATTCCTATACTTATAAAAATCTCCAGCCTGACATCAAGCTGTCACGCTCAGGCGCTTTTCTGACTGCTCAATCAAATGCGAACGGCCGCCCGCTCGCCTTGACACACTCGCGCCAGGAGAAAACGACATGAGGCCAGAAACCGCAGTCGTCGAGATCAACAGGAAGCACAAGGTTTACACGGAGTTCTACGGCAACCCGGCAGCAAGCAAGACCATCATCCTGGTCAATGGCTCTCTGGCGACCACCGCCTCGTTCACACAATCGGTCAAGTACCTGCAGCCACAGTTCAACGTGGTGGCCTTCGACCTGCCCTACGCCGGCCAGTCGAAACCGCACAACAGCGACTTCACGCCCATTACCAAGGAAGACGAGGCGGCGATCCTGCTGCACTTGATCGACCACTACAGCGCCAACTACCTGATGTCCTTCTCCTGGGGTGGTGTCGCCTCCCTGCTCGCCCTGGCCCAACGTCCGGCGACGCTGGAGAAAGCCGCCATCTGCTCCTTCTCGCCGATCCTCAACGTGCCGATGCTCGACTACCTGCACAAGGGCCTGCGATTCTTGAACGCGGTGGATCGCGACAACGTCGCCCTACTGGTCAACAGCACCATCGGCAAGCACCTGCCGTCGCTGTTCAAGCGCTTCAACCACAAACACATCAGCACCCTGGATGAGCACGAATACCGGCAGATGTACGCCCACATCAAACAGGTGCTGAGCATGGAAGCGCACTGCGGCAAGGAATGCCTGCAGGCCATCGACATTCCGCTGATATTCGTCAACGGCGACCGTGACGAATACACCTCGGTGGAAGACGCCTGCCTGTTCGCCCAGCACATCGACCACGCCCAGTTCGCCGTGATCAACGACGCCGGCCACTTCCTCGACATGGAACACAAGGCCGCCTGGCTGCAGACCCAACGCGTGCTGCTGGACTTCTTCAACGCCTCCAGCAAACGCCTGCAACTGCCAGCCAAAGGCGACCTGCGCGACCTTCAGGCGATGGCGGTATGACGGGCCCCAAGCGCGGAGCGGATGCGTCTATTCGGACGCCTCTAGAAACGTAGGCGAGGCAGTCAGCGCAATCCGATGGCGGCCCCGCAAAAACAGGCGAAAAACGACCGGGGTCGCGACCGACTTTACGAGCTGTAAATGAGCACTTGATTCGCTTCGCTCACCCCTTCGGGGCCGCGCTAAAGCGCGTTCAGCCTTCGGCTGTGAGCCTGCTTTTAACGCAGCGATGACAACGCAGGTAGTTTCTAGAGGTGCCCGAACGCTCCGCGCTTCATTTCTGGGTCATATTCCGGTATAAAGGCACCCGCTGCGGGTGTCGTATAATGGTAATACCCTAGCTTCCCAAGCTAGAGCCGTGGGTTCGATTCCCATCACCCGCTCCAGACAGCCAAGAAAAAGCCCCGTCATCACTGATGGGGCTTTTTCGTTTCTGGCGTTTGTAGGGCTTGACCGCAAAGGTTTGGGCCGGGAAAGATGGCGCTTTGCGACTAGGTAGAAAAGGCGCTAGACGGAAAAAATCTGTCCCCTTTTTGTTGGCGCTGATGGAAAATTGACCCACCCTGCCGATTGAAATTTGACCCAGGGCGGATTGCTGATTTTGTTACCAGCAACTGTGGATAAGTCTACCAGCGCAGCTGCTTTTGAACCCACTCCCT